>Ga0228711_1004491_pt1 | contig 21451 bp, 13 predicted proteins | sample MedpolnodulmetaG_2_FD_177996 | JGI IMG/M metagenome (GOLD analysis project Ga0228711, IMG submission 177996) | Root nodule microbial communities from Medicago polymorpha collected in Santa Monica, California, United States - brown nodules | ecosystem: Host-associated > Plants > Roots > Nodule... | reverse complement strand
CTATACTTCTAGTTCTATATGAAAAATCTTTTATAATTTCACTTCAAATTCTCAACTTTGTAGTATTACTTTGGAGGACGATTCGATCTGGTCCAGTTTGCAAAGGTTGTTCAGGATGCTGGAATGTACTTGATTCTCCGAATCGGCCCATTTGTTGCTGCAGAATGGAATTTTGGGTCTCTTTCTAAATATTATTTTTCTGTCATTTTTTTCCTAGGCTCTTGAAGAACCTACTGTAGTAGAGATGGTATATGAAATATAATTCAACATAAGTGGTTAGTTCGAGTGGTAAACGATTTGGGCGGCACCTTAAGTAAGTTGTCAGGGGTTTGATCCTGGCTCTTACATATGGAGAAAATCCATTTGAGAGTGGAGAATCCACCTTATGTGCCCAACATGTTTCTTGACAGAGATTAGTCACCGCTAAACAGCGGTGGTTACTTCGTAGCTATAACATAGTTATCAAAAAAATATGGTGGAATCAATTACTGTTAACCACTTCTACAATGTTGATTACTTTTTCATAACTCTTAACCATAGTTTGTATATTGCAGTGGAGTACCAGTATGGCTGCATTATATTCCAGGCACTGTATTCAGAACTTACAATCAGCCTTTTATGGTATGTAATATGTATGTAGGACTTTGAATTATAACTCATGATAAGGTTCAAATTACTAAATGCTATCCACTTTTGTGTATTATTTGGAGTAAATACGCTCTAACTTTGTTGGCTCTTCCTTGATGTTCAGCATCATATGGAGAAATTTACAACATACATAGTGAACCTTATGAAGAAAGAGAATCTTTTTGCCTCCCAAGGGGGTCCCATAATCTTATCCCAGGCAAGTATAACCAAGTTCATACAAGTTTTTCACTTGGATTTGCAATGAACATCTTTTTTTCGGTAGCTTTCATTCATACGCTTGTCTACTTTGTCCTTAAAATGTGTATGTTTTGATGACTTTATCTACCATCTTCACAATATTGCAGATAGAAAATGAATATGGATACTACGAAAACTATTATAAAGAAGATGGTAAGAAATATGCCTTATGGGCTGCAAAAATGGCTGTTTCTCAAAACACAAGTGTCCCTTGGATAATGTGCCAACAGTGGGATGCTCCAGATCCTGTGGTAAGATGACCATTTTTTGAAGTAGTTATTACATTGCAAATGTGAACTAAACATAGATTCATAGTACTTGTTTAAACAATGTTGAAAATTTAGGATATTGGATTATAAGTCATAATATGTGTTATCTTGAATCATTACACATGCTTCAAAATTCTTAATTTTATTTTATTTTTAGTAAATGTTTTCTTTTGCAGATTGATACTTGCAACTCATTCTACTGTGACCAATTTACACCTACCTCTCCAAAGAGGCCCAAAATGTGGACTGAGAACTGGCCTGGATGGTATGTTGAATTCAATCTAAACATTTTCTCCCATTATCCATATTTTGCATCAAAATGTTCATTTCACCATGTGATAATGTATCTCCCATGACTCATGGGGGTACTTATGGTGAGTGTCTGCCAATAGTTCTCTTATCTGATGGGCATAATTCAGAAATATTCTTCACCCCTTTTTCACTGATAAGTAAAGCTGAAAATTATTTATGCTAGTTTTAGCAATTATTTACCATTGACAATAATAGTTAATGGTTTTTAAATTCTCTGCTTCTGCAAAAGACTAGAGACTAAACTGTGACGGCACTTTCATTTACCCGTCTTCCCCCTCCCTAGGTTATAGCAGCGAAAAGGGTACAAAGGTTTAATATTTTATTTTTATTTTACAATTACGATAGGGAATGCATCTCATATTAATATTATTCTCCTATGGGATTGTCTACTATGTTAAGGTTTAAGACTTTCGGGGGCAGAGATCCTCACAGGCCAGCAGAAGATGTTGCTTTTTCTGTTGCTCGTTTCTTCCAGAAAGGTGGAAGCCTTAATAATTACTACATGGTACAGATGTTTCTTTTTCTTTTTATAAATCATGGTACAGATGTATCTCATCTTACTGTATTCGGACCTACCATTCAAAAAATACATTTATCCAAATGGTATGCCATATTTTAGTTTTTACTTTTCTTATGCTGACCACTTTGTATGATCCTTATGTGTGTTAGTATCATGGGGGAACAAATTTTGGCCGTACAGCCGGTGGTCCATTTATTACCACAAGTTATGACTATGATGCTCCAATAGATGAGTATGGTAAGTCATCTAAACTGAAGTTCTTATATTGTGTAATACTATTCAGCAACATGTCTCTTAACTGTATATTTTGAAAGTCCTTAGAATCAATGTTCAAGTTTTCTGAATAATAGATATATCATAAAACCACAGGTTTGCCTAGACTTCCAAAATGGGGACATCTTAAGGAACTTCACAAAGCTATTAAGCTATGTGAGCATGTATTGCTCTATGGAAAGTCGGTTAATATCTCCCTCGGTCCTTCTGTGGAGGTATTTTCTTTCCCTTAAGCATTTAATTTTCATGGCTAGTTCAAATAGATTGTCTTTTTTTTAATTGTGAATTCCATCATATTCAATCCAAATGATAGTATTCAAATTGTAATTGCTTTTTTTGTTGTTTCGAACATTCTATGTGATTTTGAATTGTTGCTTGCTCTATCTTTTAGACCTTCTGGTATTGCGGGTGAAATCCTTCGACATCCTGTTTACAATTAAAGTTAGAAGTATTATTATTTACGTCCCTTCTTCTGTTTCTGAAAAATTGTATTTTTTTTCCTCTCCTTTTTGTCAACAATATGGTTAAAATTACTACAAAGACTTTCTGGGATGCTTACAGTCCGCATTGAATGTAATATGACCTAAAAAAGTGTTTATAAGTTGAGGGATACCTCCCACTTGTAAACCTTGTAAACACTTTTTCAAGCCATATGAAATCCAATGTGAGGCTCTCAACACACCCCTTCACGCCCAAGAGTCTGATACCATTTAAATTGTAACTCAGCCCTGCAATACCAACTTGTTAAGTGAGGGATGGATGGGAAAAGGTGTGTTGCTTTTATTGGCAATTTCTGCATAGGCTGATGTGATTAATTACCGTATTGCAGGCTGATATCTATACTGACTCATCTGGAGCATGTGCCGCCTTTATTTCTAATGTTGATGATAAAAATGATAAGACAGTGGTATTTCGGAATGCATCATATCACATGCCAGCATGGTCAGTTAGCATTCTTCCGGATTGCAAGAATGTTGTGTTCAACACTGCAAAGGTCGGTTACCTCTGTTTCTTATTCACCCATTCCAACTGACACATTTCCTTAACAAATCAACTTTACCATGTATAAGGATTCGCTAAGACAAACATCACGTATTCGTGTCAGATTTACAGCAATACTTACAATTTCAGTGTTGTTGAAGATAACATAAGCTTAGTTCTGAGTTCCTTGAAAAGTAATGCAATTTTTCCAGGTCATGAATAAGAACAGAGTTTGGTCTATACCTACACAAAATTACATCAATTTATACTAGATGCAACTCAATGAAACTGAAATCATGTAAAAATCACCATTATAACATAATGACAACTTTTTCTATAATAGACATTTTCGTGTTAGTTTCCTATTTTCTGCTCACTTTAATCATATTAAATTTAATAGTAAAGGGATAAAATAAGTGTAAAAATAAGACTGTATTCACCTGTTTACGTACTTCTTTTCATAGTCCTTGCACTTAGTCGTGAAATATTCAACAGGTTTCTTCCCCGACAAACATAGTTGCAATGATTCCAGAGCATTTGCAGCAATCTGATAAAGGTCAAAAAACACTTAAATGGGATGTATTCAAGGAGAATCCAGGGATCTGGGGGAAGGCCGACTTTGTCAAAAATGGCTTTGTGGACCACATCAATACTACCAAAGATACCACTGATTACCTGTGGCATACGACAAGGTTTGTCTAAGTATACATGTCATACAAAATGGTTAAGAACACAAATTGAACAATTAAAAGTATTGAAAATAGTGGCCAACGGTTTTTTGGTAAAAAGCAAGTGGGTGTAGGGTGCTATTTTACTCCTTAATGTTTTTGGGTGGGTGTAAATTGGCAGCCCCCTATAATAAAATGCTTTGGAACATTTTCTAGCCATTGTTTGCTTCTAGGGTGAAATATTGAAACATTTTCTATTTCAATGTGTATATTTAAAGTCAATATGTTGTCAATTATAGCTCATTTTTCTGTTGATCGCAGCATACTTATTGATGCAAATGAGGAGTTCCTAAAGAAAGGAAGCAAACCAGCTCTTTTAATAGAATCCAAGGGTCATACTCTCCATGCTTTTGTGAATCAGAAATATCAAGGTGATCCTCTAATAGATAGTAATTACTTTACTTTATATTTGTCAGTTTATCAATTATCACCGTGTAATCAAATCAGAGTTGTCGATCATTATGAACTTAAGCATATGCCTCCGGATCCTATTTTCTTTTGGCCTTTGTATTATCTTTCCCTTGCAAATTAAGTGTTATAAAAATAAAATTATTTTCTAAGAGTTAACTACATAGACATTCGCTGTCTCCCTGAAATACAACGAAATTGTAGGGATTTCTATTTATCCTAAAAAATGTATTAAATAAAATCTAAGTTAAGATAATAATTAGAATTCATCATTATAACAAAATGTTATTCTTATAATTTTTTTCATAATTTTAACATCTTCTAGGTACTGGAACTGGAAATGGTTCACATTCAGCATTTACTTTTAAGAACCCCATCTCTCTCAGGGCTGGGAAGAATGAAATTGCTATATTGAGCATGACCGTCGGCTTGCAGGTGACTTGCACTGTCTACAATTAGAACATTTTTTTTCTTCAGAATTATCACTTATAATAACTCAGAGTTTAAATGATTTGAACTCTTATTACATTTTTTTTTATTGTGTTTAGACTGCTGGACCATTTTATGACTTCATAGGGGCAGGAGTAACAAATGTTAAGATTATAGGACTCAACAATAGGACGATAGACTTGTCTTCTAATGCGTGGACATACAAGGTACTTTTCCTCTTGCATTATTATCTTAAAATCGATATAAATTTGAAGCTTCTATTACCTTCTCAATCTTTTAAAGACACTCAATTGTAGTATAAAACATGAACAATGAACTTCTTTTTTATCAGCCTTTGTCCTTTGACTGCATTCTTTTTTGGCTTCTCAGATTGGAGTACAAGGAGAACATCTGAGTATATACCAGGGAGAGGGGATGAATAGTGTGAAGTGGACATCTACTTCAGAACCACCAAAAGGGCAGGCATTGACATGGTACAAGGTAACACATTTCTTATTTTCGTCACCACTGATGGAAATTTCCAAAGCATCTTTTGTTTAGTATGAGGTCTTGTGCTGAAGTATTTACTGAATTTCATGGCCTTTCAGACTATTGTAGATGCTCCATCTGGGGACGAACCAGTTGGATTGGATATGTTGTATATGGGAAAAGGTCTAGCCTGGTTAAACGGAGAAGAAATTGGAAGATATTGGCCTAGGATAAGTGAATTTAAGAAGGAAGATTGTGTTCAGGAATGTGACTACAGAGGCAAATTCAATCCAGATAAATGTGACACTGGTTGTGGAGAGCCTTCACAGAAATGGTAAAACTACTGGCAATAATGATATAAGTATAATTGATGAGCTGAAATGCACTGTTTTTTCCTTTTTATGTGCAAAAAAGCTTTTCCTTGACATGTTTACTAAAATGGTTGAAAGTGTTTGGCGCTGAACTTCAAAACTATCAGAAATGGGCCAAGAAGAAAATAAAGATATGTGCAAATTGATGAATTTGATGATGCAGGATAGGTCCTTCACGGGTTCTTTAAATTTATCTAACTAATAATGAATGTTCATGAATATTTAAAAGTTTATTAAGTTTTCTATGTCCTCAATTTCTTTAGTGAATTAGAATCCATAGTACGCTTTTACAGTCATGATAGATTTAGTTCCTTTTGTAGTGTATTTTTTTCTTAAATTTTTGTCATAATAAAACATTGTGTATTTCTAATGTACCAGGTATCATGTTCCACGATCTTGGTTCAAGCCATCTGGAAATGTTCTTGTCATCTTTGAGGAGAAAGGTGGTGATCCAACAAAGATTACGTTCGTGAGACGTAAAGTATCTGGAGCTCCTTCTGGGAAATCTTAAGGGAGATTGCCACAATCCTTTTTCTAGCATAGTTGTTGGAAAGGTATGTATTTTTGGCAGATATTTGTTTTTCATTTGAGTTGTATTCTCTCCACGTCTCTATATTTTCATTTTTCATTAACTAATCATTCCATTACCTTTGCTCTGTGTGCATTCTGGACAATTGCCGAAGGATATTATCGATTATGTCAATTATTAAAAAGTTACCAATTGGCCTAGTGGAAAAACATTTTCCTCTAAAAAAAAGCCTAGGAGAAACATGGTAGGTGTGTTAGTGGATAGAATATGTACAATGATTCTTCTTAGTAGGAGGTTCTGTTGGGGATTTTGAACAAAGGTTCGCTACCCTGGTTTAGGTTGGAACATAGCAGTTTTTAATGTTATTGAAACCATAGTGTGACTGCCATTTAGGCCACATCGAATGCATTTTTTTTGCTGCATTAGACAGTGATTCTCTGCAATATTAAGGATCACGATGTGACCGCTATTCTCAAAGAATGATACTATTTTATTTTAAAAGATTTGATACTTGTAGATATTTACATTTATAATGTTTTTGCAGGTGTGCCTAAACAAAAACGACTATGTCATAAAAGTAATTGAAGACAATTTCAAAACCAACTTGTGTACTGGTTTATCAATGAAACTTGCAGTGGAAGCTATCTGCAGTTGACAATATTAGTATCATTTCCGGAAGAGTTTACTGGAATATTGCATTGCACCAGTTGATTTACCAGCTTGGCTGCATCAAAGAAGCCGATTTTTTTTTGGCATAAATATATAGATAGATGTATTATTGGCTAGCTCTGAGGCTTAATTTATAATAGGGATGATATGCTGTAATTTGGATCTTCCTTCGAATGAGTAAGCCATTTTGAATCAATGTATTTTCTTCACACGAGGCTCTGAAACTGCACGTTAATATTAACATTTTGATTCATGAATTTCTCACTAGAGTTATTGTGAATTCCTATTATTTCCTAATAAAATGGTTTGAAAAAAGTTATCGAAAAAGTTCAGTAGTAAAAAATGTTAAAAGTCATTAAGTAAAAGTTTTTCCTCAAACAAAAAGTTAAACTAAAATTTATATCACTGTCCTTGAGGTGTTTATATATAAATTTCAAGAAATTGAGTTTAAATCCCTTGGAGGCAATTGTAATAAAATGGTCATGACATTTTAATGGATAATAATCTCTGGACAAAATTAACTATATGGTCTCTCAAGTTAATTTCAGATAATCTTTCATTTTTTTACGTTATTTTGATCTATTTGGTATATTTCTATATAGATTTTCAAATTTTAAATTTATAGATTAATTTTTCTGTATAAGCTCTCAGTCGTCAGATAAATAATCCTTCTTCGATATTTATATATAGATTTTAGATCTGAAATTTGAAAATGTATATGCAAACGGATCAAAAAATATGGAAAAAAAAAGATAATGTACCAAATCGTTATTTGAAAATTAAAAGAGACTTATGTTAATGTTAATGTTGTAGTGTGAGGTTGAGTCGGCAGAGCAGAATTCACGGGAGCAAATGTTTGTCACGAGGATACGGACATGTTGCTACGAAACAGGATGCTTGTCCATTCTCCATCCAAACACTTATTTTTTATATCTCACACGGTCTCTCCAATGATTTCGAAAAATGTACAAATTATAAAAGCTATAATCTACATAGAAATTGTTTATTTTAGCCGCCACCGTTAGTTTGTAGCAAATCAAATCAAATGGAACTAAAATGTAACACGTGCATAGCATAGGTCATCGAGAACATGGAAGAGAAACAAGTGTTGTGCATGCTACATTACACGTTCCAATGTTTTGTTCAGCAAATTTAGGATCATCACAAACTCTCCTACAACAACGCCTTTCTTCCTCTTCTCTTCTCACCATTTCATTTTCACTTGTAAGTAAAAACTAACATACATCTCTTCCCCTTATTTTCTTCTCTTTTTCATTTCAACTTTTCCTATAACCTTATTATTTTCCTTTTCTTAATCCCAGCAATAATAATCTGAATTTCTCATTTTCATCACCCTTTTGGTCCTTCCACCGGTAAGTATCAATGCATTGTCTTCTTATCATATAATATATGCCAAATTAATTAGCTTTAAATTCTGTTTAAAAAAAATAGCTTTAAATTAGTGTTATAATTTAACTATGAAGTATGGACTGCGACACGGACACCAAACACGACACTGACACAGACACGTCGACACAGCTAATGTAAAAAATATAAGACACCGACACCGCTACATATATGTTAATTTATTTAAGGGTTTTGCTATAAGCCACTCATGAAGGTGTCTTTTAACAACTCACACCTCAAGGTGTGATTTCCACTTTTTAGTTAAAACTTGTCTAAAAGACACCTTCATAAAAATTAGATAGTGTCTTTTAACAAATACTCATAGAATAACTTGCTAAAAGACACCTTCATAAAAGGTGTCTTCTAGCAAAACCTTTTATTTAAAGACGATCTAAAATAAAAATTAAATACATACATAAACATCTAACTTGACCAATTTATTCCATTAGAAAAAAATCTACAACAAGATATCATTGTATTTGACCTTTATTTATTCATCTACTATAAAAAAAAAAAAGGCTAAAATTAATGATATAATCAACTATAATGTCTGTAACCTGATTGATCAATATTCTTGTATCTATGGTGTGCGGAAGCAAGAGAGAAAAAAATGGTTTAGATATTTGCCTGAGTTGTCCGACGCGGCTCGTATGAGTGTTATATAGGTGTCGGACACTGGTCGTAGGAATGTCGAAGTAAAGAAGAAAACAATTATTTAGGAAACCGGTTCAACACGTGTCGTACGAGTCTCATAGGAGTGTCGGACACCGACGCGTGTCGACACCTCTAATCCTAGAGGTGTTCGTGCTTCATATAACCAAATTGATCAGAAACCCATTTATGGACAGAGTTTTTTTTTAAGAAGTTTAGTGGTTAGAAATTCATTTTTTTAAGGTGAATAAATGAAGTGTTTAGGGTTCGAACCCTAACTGTCGTATATATAATGCAATGTCTCTATAAAATTTGACTCTTATGGCTAAAACTAGACTGGTTTCATTTTTTCTATCCTGAATTTTGAATTGGTGATTATCATTGTCTCTCAAATGCATGCATGCGTGCATGCATTATATTTTAAAATTTAGCTATCATAATAAAATGCGTTACACTAACTCAAGAACTAATTATTAATTAATTAACCTTTGATCAGTGAAAAGATGTCTGGTGTATCTGTAGCAACACCTCCTCCTTCACAGCATGCAGAGCAAACAGCACCACAAACTCCAGGCACAAAAGCAAACCAGCGAACCGAAGCACCTTCTGCAGGTGGAATGATGGGTTCATTACGTGTAATAGAGCTTCAACTTGTAGCATTCATATTAGTTTTCTCAGCAAGTGGTCTTGTTCCACTTCTTGATCTAGTTTTTCCAGCTCTTGCCTCTGCATACATCCTAGCACTTGCACGTTATGCATTTCCATCATCTAATACTACTACATCAAATTCACAACAACGAGAGATTTTCAAAGGAAGTAGCATGTTCAGAATGTATGTTATTGTTGGAACAACTATTGGGTTGTTTTTGCCACTGGCTTATGTTCTTGGAGGATTTGCAAGAGGTGATGAACATGCTGTGCGTTCTGCAACACCGCATCTTTTCTTGCTGTCTTTTCAGATATTGACTGAGAATATTATTAGCAGTTTGTCTCTATTTTCACCACCTGTTAGAGCTTTGGTTCCTATGATTTATACTATTAGAAGGATCTTTGTTGATATTGATTGGATCAATGATGTTTGGCTTAACAAGACTTTGCCTGCTAATGCACGCTTTCAGGTCATTTATTTCCATTTCTTTAATTCATTTCGTCAATATTTTTTTTTCTAGTTCTATATTAGTTTAAGTGTTAAGTATGTTTTTAATTGTCAAAATTACTTAAAATTCACTTTCAGATTTTTAGTGTTACTTAAAGTCTTAAGTAAAGTCTGGTCAAAGATTGTTTTAGATAGGGATAAGCTCAAATGATCGATTGGAGTTGGACCTAAGTAAAGAATGGTGAAGTCTAGTCAAAGATTGTTTCGGTCAGGGATCAAACTCGGATGCAATTCTACCTAAATTCAAGCTTATTTAAGGTTAACGCTTGAGTTTGATCCTGACTTTAGTTAGACTTTACTTGGAATATTAGGTGCCTTTTCGGGTTAAGATAAAAAAAACTATAATTTCAAATGTTGGGACCGCGTTATTTTTAAATGAGGACCATCCCTAGTTTAATTAGATAAAAAGATGCTATTATTTATATAATTCAGATGTATGTGTATGGAAAAGGATGAATGATTTGCAAGTGTTGTTGCATACTGCAGGACACAGCATGGTATTGGTTTGGGGAAGGTCTAGCGGTGGCGAATCTGGCTTATTTCTCAATCAATCTATGTGTATTCTTGATACCAAGGTTCCTTCCAAGAGCTTTTGAGAGGTATTTCCAAGAAAGAGGAGAGATTTATGCCAAGAGTGCAGAAGATAAGCGATCTGTGTCTCTCAACAAACCCCAATTATCAGAGAAGAAGATGGATTAAGATTAATTAAGAGATAGCTTTATCATATAGCTTGTCTTTCAAGTAATTTTATATAGTTTAGAATTTCTCTTGGAAAATGGATAGTTAATCAATGTATATGATATCTCAGCCTTGACTTAATATGCTCTCTCCATTACATGATATGTGGAAATTATACATAGCCTGGTTTTTGGACAAATTTGTGGTGACAACTCTATGTTGCATAGCATATAATACCCAACGATTTGAAGCCATGCCATTTTTTATATTTAATTATTGGTTTAATTGCATCTCTGTTCCCCTACTTTATTTTGAATTTTAAACAAAGATATTCATTAAGGAAAACAGAGATCATTATAGATAGATTCCACATAAAGTGTTGTAATATTCTCCATCCACCTTTTAAAACTAACATAAATAACCAAACAAACTTCAAGTCTCTAACAACAAGTAAGACATTTAAGAGGTCGTAACTTAAAAGGAGGTAATCAAATTAATATCCAAAGTCTAACACCTATACTGATATTTTTCACATGTGGTCAATGACAAAGGAGATTTACAGTCTTCAATTACAGTCTTTGATTCCATCTAGTTGTAGCCTTGTAGGTTTTTTTTTTTTGACGTATGCATGGTCAAATCAGTTATGAGTGATCTCGAATTTGGCTAAGCTCGCCACATGTTTGGGATCCTTGAGTTTGGTAGAGGGGGCAGAGGTTGGCGAGGGGCTTTTCAACAATCACCGTGTCTGCAAACATGAAATACTTTAAACTTAAAGTTCAAAATGCATTACAATGTTCATCTTCCAAATAACACATGCAACACATCTTCTCGTGCACACGTCAGCAATCTGTAGTGGCCAAAAGAATTTGTGCACAACCACGACAAACTGATTAATTGAATTTGTGTGTGACTATTGTGTTCACTTCTATGAGCCGTTCTTATGCGTGACATTTTAACGATAATGATGAAGTCTATATGAAGAGTGCTATAGAGGCAGATAACAGGTAACAGGAAGGACGAAAATCATAGAGGCAGCACAGCTAGGGAGAATTTAGTCACAAGCTCTTCAGCTAGCAACACATGGTGGCTGAATGAATATACCTAGACACAAGGACGCTAATTAGTTTATTTATGTGAAAGCTGAATCACACGAGTACCACTAAACAGTGTTTATCCAATATCCTGAAATACTCGGTACAGATGCATTAGCCAGAACTAACTAACTAACTAATTTGTTCCTGTCAAAATAACTAACTAATTTGATTTTGCAAAGAACTTATATAAAGTAACATTATTGCATTTATCAATGTACTTTATAAAAGCCAACACAGATGACCATTCCAGATGATAAAAATTATCGTTGCCAAATTAAGTCCGTAGGCTACATTGGATTCACAAGTTTCAAGCATACATCTCTCAAATTCTCAAATCCTAAGTCACTAAACAAGCCGCTGAAATTGTATTTGTGCACAGCCATTCTTCAAGACTTCTTTTCTCCTTATCCTAACTTTTGCAGTTGAACTTCATATCAACTCAACTAAAGAACCAAATATTTTCCACTACCAGTTACAAAATTTTGATAGTCCAATCTTCTGCAACACGGACATTGGGTTTACGTATGGTTATGAAAGCTGGTGAATGTGCCCTTTGAACCCAAAGCGGTCCAAGTTCTATATCAACCTTTTGATTTGAGGGCTCAATCAGTGCATTCTTTGAGCCATGAGCATGACCCAGCAGGATAATCCTCTCAATAACAACATCTGATGTATGACGAACATTTCCACCAGAAGTAGGTGCCAGGTCTACAGAAGTAAGTTTCCCATTTGCAAAAATAAAACGTCTATGGATAAAGGCACCTTCTAGAAAACCAAAACTGCTGCCATCATCAATGTACAATTCACCTTCAGCTGTTTGGGAACTATTCAGAGCTACAACCTGCAAAACACAGAACCATAATAATCTTATCACCAAGCAAACTAGTAGACTACTCTCCATAACTGTCACTAGTTACAAAAGGTAATAAGGTATATCCACACAGCATTTCCCAAGTCAATCATACAGAATACAGGCAGCCATTTTTTGGATGGAATGCAACAAATGACAAGGTTACTCATAATCAAATTTCTATTTAAAGTCATTCAGTTTACATCCTTCAAGTAGCCTAAAATTGTCAAAAAGCATATTATGTGCCCATTCAAAATCTACATAGTAGATATGTGGGATCTCAAATATTAAAACTGCAAAATATATTCTCGTCCTGGACTGCTGAGGGCCTGATGCCAATGGCATCAGGATTCAACAAGCATAAACATCCATATTGTCAACAAAGGCCATGAACAGAAACACAACAGTCAAAAACCTAGTAATATGGAAACAAACAGAAAATGCAAGAACAAGTATTTTTCAGGGGAAACATATGGTATTCAAACAAATTCACAAAAAATACATGAAATCAGCCTTAAAACCTACCAGAGTGAAGGGATCATTTGTCATCTGACTGGAACTTCGCCGAAACCGGTCCTTCCTCGTTAGAATGGTTCCAGCTCTCTGGAAAGCAGGAATGCTCTCCTCAGTAACATCTAACTTGTGTGTCACCCCTCCCTTGTACACAGTTCCAGTTCTTAGGTCATACCACGATTGTTTTCCAGGCAGATATACTGATGCATGCTTGGCTCGCTGACAGAATTGACGAATTATAAAAACTTTAATTAAGGATCACAAAAAAGAAGGGAATTATTAGCTGAAAGAAAACATATATGTATTTGCAAAGTGACTAAAGCACCTCAGTATAGATCCCTTGCACTAAAATACTGCTCCCGACCATGAAAGCTTCATCATTGCTAAAAGTAGCTTCATCAGATGGGAATTCCATCCATAATGGGCGGGCCACAGGAACGCCAGTAGTGTTAGCCTCCCTGAATAATGTGTAGTAATATGGGAGAAGTGCATAACGAACATGTATAGCATCCCTAATTAATTCTGTTTTTCGTTCTCTGCAGTATCAGAAGTAGAACGACAATTAATTCACAATATTGACAAACAGATTCCCACACAATTCAGGATCCATTTAACGGTCAAGGGAAATACAGTAGGTAGGTTTGGTGCATCTGTATCGAATTCAATACTTAGCATTCAATCAATGTTGCTATTCACTTAACCCCCCTGAACATGTGGGGAAAAGTCTAAGAGTGTAAACTCGTGAAGTTGTGGTTTTTGGTGATTGTGTCCTTGTGATACTAGTTTGCACTTGTACATTTATTATGACTTCATTTTATACAATATGACTTCTATTAATTTATATCTAAGATTTATACAGTGGTTCATCCCTTGGTAAAGTCCTTCTATAAGATCACTTTTGAGTAATTTTTAAAGGGAAAACAGCTCTTAATGGCAAGGAAAATAATGGTTAAAAAATCACTGTTTTTTATCTTCGTTGAATAAGTATAAAATGAAGGGAGTGCCAAAAAGAAGAGAAAAAACTAATGATATATATTGACTTTGAGCCAAAAAAAAAAGAACTTAAGTATTTCAATCCTACCCAAACAGCCATGGTTCTCGTCTTTTTGTGTCGTGATGGGCATGGGCCCTAAAGAAAGGATAGTAAGCTCCTAGCTGGTACCAGCGGACCAATAACTCAGGATCCGGATTCCCAAAAAACCCACCAACATCAGCACCTGCATAAAGTTCATGAAACGTGATCATCTGAACAAAAAAAGAGAGAAAAAAATTTCAACTCGTGCAAAAAAGTACACTGACTCTGAATATGTGAAGAAAAGAATAAAAAAAAATGATCCATGCATCATAAGAAGGATGTGACTGACCAGAGAATGACATCCCGGTAAGACCAAGGGTCAAAACCATAGGAACGGAAACTCTAAGGTGATCCCAATCGGCAGAGTTATCGCCAGTCCAAATTGCACCATACCTTTGACTTCCGGCAAACAATGCTCTTGACAAAACAAATGGCCTGTCTTTCCCTTCACCACGCTTCAATAGCCCTTCAGATGTTGCCATGTGGAAGTAATACCCATAGGCATTATGCAACTCCCGATGTTCCACACCACCATAATGTAAAGCATCTCTAGGCATTGTCACCTGGATACAATGTAAGCAATCATATCTTCAGTTTCATAATGTCACCAATGCACAGTAGATGCATGCATTAAAAGTAACCCACAGATCCAGGCTCTTCTTCTCAACTGACCAAATTTAAATTATATGAAATAGACATTGTGAGAAGTGAAGAGTCAGAATTGCGGACACAGGATACCAACCACAAGTTGCTTCACTATAAAATTTCGGGTCATTGGTGGTGAATTCAGCATAATGGAATATCCAACAATTGTAGCAATGTATCGTCTTTTTTCTAACTGATCTATTAATCAATAAACCAAATTTCAGAATCTCCACCATATAATCTTAGCATGTGTTTGGAAGGTAACTTTTTCACAGTGTGAAGGTGAGTTTGGCCAACTTAACAATTTCTTGCTTCTATAAGTTCACAGTGGAAACGCACTGGGACGCGAGATTGGTCAAGCAAACATGCATCCAAACAAATCTTCAGTCAGTTAGGGACATTTAGTTATTCCTTCTCCTCTTTTGAGTGTGATTAGATACAGCAGACGAGCTACTATTTTGGCGTTACAACCGCTAAAGCACATTAATGATGATGGGGCAACTGGTAAGTATGATGATGTTGGCCACTACTGATTTTCAAACAAATATTCTATCTTTTGCTGGACTATATGTTGTAGAAGTAACAGTTGTTAGTAAGTATGATGATGTTGGCCACTACTTATTTTCAAACAAGTATTCTATCTTTTGCTGGACTATATGTTGTAGAAGTAACAGTAGTTCGATAGCTGATCTTAAATTATGAGTCACTAACGATTAAAAGTCAATATGTGCATAACTTGTTAACAAATCTCCCCATCATATACAAGAAATGTAAGTCTTCATAATTTTGGTGGATTGCAAGATTTCCATGTCATACTCATATATTCATGATTATCATGAGTTCCTTACATACTATCACATTATTTATTTTCTTTTTCCCAAATCAAAATGCATGAATATATGAATGTACCTTGAATTGAAACAACAACGACGACAACAAAAAGAAGAATCTTTGAAATAATAGACATACCTCAGGACCATTAAAGACAGAAGGTTCATTCATATCATTCCATATGTAAAGTGAAGGAGTTGAACCCACATAACTTTGATAAGAAAATTTATCAGCCCACCATGACCTAATTTCGGGGTTCAAAGTATCCGGGTAAGACGAAGAACCAGGCCAGCACCAACCATCAAAATCATTCCCACTGGAATCCTTAGTGTAATACCCTTTCTCTGACGCCTCCTTATGCAAATGAAAATTCTCATCTCTCTTAATATGAGGATCCACGATGGTAACCATGCGCCTTCCCTTACCATCCAATTTCTTCTGCATCTCCTCAGGATTAGGGAAAAGAACTCTATCCCAAGTAAAATACCTCTTCCCGTCAGTATGTTCAATATCAAGCCACAAAACATCATAAGGAATATCATATTCATCGAACTTTGCATCAACATTCTTAACATCCTCCTCATCACGATAATTCCACCGACACTGATGATAAGCCACCGCAAACATCTGAGGCAATGCCGAACCTCCCGTCACAGCAGCATACTGTCTCAAAACATCTTTCGGCCGCGGCCCAACAAAGAAAAACGCATCAACAACACCAGCTTCACTCATCCACATCGTATCAATCCTTTTCTGCGAAGTAGGAAGCGAAATCCCCGACTCAGCATCCCAACCAGAGGCAAGAACGTCAATTTGCATTTCAGCAGCGTTCAGCCAGAAAAAACCATTAGTCCCCCTCGCCTTGCCGTGAGAAAGCATGAACGGAATCGAACCGTAAAGTCCAAACGGAGAATCGTGAATATATTCAAAAACATCCAAATTGAATAACCTATAAGGTTCAGATTCTTCAACATTAGGTCCTTTGGTAGGTTTCAAAGCAAGACTGGTAGCACGTTCGGGAATACCATAAACAAAATCAGCATCATAGAACGAAACATCGAAGCTAATCGATTGAGGACCGTATGGTCTTTTATCAGTATGTGTTCGGAAACTTTCTTCCCAATTTTCATCTTCGTTTTTATCTCTCAACTGTTCAAAATCGAATAAACCGTGTGAATTAATGGAAATTACCCGGTCACCGGAGTTATCGTCGCGGATGAAAAGCTCAAACGGATCGTGACGGATGACAGCGGAGTAACCGTCGGAGAGGTAAACAGAAGAAGAAGGACCATTTAGATCTTCTGAATTGATGCGTGGAAGCCAGAGTTTGGTGTTGGCAAATTGGGAAACGACGACGTCGGGGACGTGGAAGCGTTTCTTGGAGGAAGAGTGTTCGTTTTCGTCGACGACGAGACGGAGGATTCCGTCTTGGTGAACGGAGAGAGTGAGGAGTAAGGGTTTTGATGAATCGGGTTGGGATTTGGGGATTAGGTTAGCGGTGAGATCGCCGTCGGAGATGGTGACGTGGGTGGCGATGAGGTCAGAGGAACCGGGGGAGCGAGATCGAGCGCGTTTGCAGAATGGGGTTTGGTTACAGTTGCGGAATTCATCTTTCTTCCAGGAGAAGACGGTGGTGCAGAGAAGAAGAAGGAGTGTGAAACGCAGCGTTTGGTTAGCCATTTTTTCAGAATGTCATAGCAAATGAATCTGGAAATGAAGGTGTCAAGATTCGGACAGTTGAAGAACCTGGGTAGTGTAGTGTTATGGCTGTGGCAGTGCACTAATTTCTAGTATCAATTTATTTTTTCCTATGTTAATAAATATTTTTAAATGATTTTTGAAATGGTAAAATTCCCGTCCTCCAATCATTTTAATTGTAGCATTTGAAGAAATTTTAAGTTTATACACAACACTGATTGTGTTTTTTCAAGGTTATTATTTATTGAAAAGAGATAAATATATGAAATAAGATAATAATTAAATATTGGTCCCTCAGGCTAGTCGGTCCTTGAATCGGATATCGAGTTTTCAAAAAAGATAAAATAATAATAATTAAATAATTCAAAGTTTTGTTTTGTTTTGCCTTTAGGTGAGGCTCTGCAAATGGATAGTGGAATTGAATCCTTCGGATTAGTCGATCTTTTGGTCAGATATCGAAATTGAAAAGAAAAAAAAAACACTAGCTACCTATTTTGTAGTTTTTTAAATCACTATTAATATTTTTTTAATTTACCATGAATATTGTAACAAAATACATGTAAACCATGTAGAAACTATAAAAAAAATTATTTACCATCTTGAATATTATTTAATCAAATATGTAAGTTAAAAAAAATTATATTTCTTTCAAAAACAAATTATATATTAAAAAAAATAGAAATGATTTTGAGAGCCATAAAAGGAAAATTGGTGTTATTTTATTTTGTTTTTTTTTTACTATTGGTGTTATTTTAGTTGATTGTTAGTTTCTCAATAAAAAAAATCTATTAGGTGATTTTAAGTGTTTTTTTTCAACAAAAAAAAAATGGACCGTTGTCCGGTTTTTTCTACGTTGGGACCATAGAAACTTCTTTACGCTTTGACCCCAAAAAACAGAAACAATATGGACAAACAAATTGAAGTCAATGAAGAGCGCTAATTTAATACTTCTTAAATAACATGATGATACAGTAAACACGATGGATTTATCAGTAGAATTGTGAAAACTTGCTCCTAGAGGGAGTATATCCCACCCACCAAAATGCATGCATACACCCACATTTACATAAACATAATAATGTGGTATGACCGCTCTTTCCTTTCAACATTCACTAAAACAAGGGGCCATAATAAAACTGTTCCAGTCCTCAATCCATACTAAAATATACATACTGCATAAAAATACAAAATTGATTATGTACACAAAGAAGCTGCTCTACCCACAAAATTCTGCATATCCAGATGAAGAACTAAAAGTGAAACAGTAAGGCAGTCTACTGCAATGAGTATATATGATTATCTTTTATCCAACAGTGAGTCAAGGAGTGCAGCTTCTTCCTCCTGCGGTAAGGGAACATATACAGAAATGAGTGGAGTCAAACTTTATAACCAAATAAAAATGTTATTTTGGAAGATTAAATCACTTACCACCAAGGCATTAAACTCAGTCTCTTCGTCTATGGCGCTAATGACAGCAGGATCCTCAAGCAGTTCCTGATCACAAAATGAAATTAGTGACCTCTAGGATTATCAAATTAGAATTTGTATCCCCTACACTGATCATAAATTCATGGAATCTGAGAAAAGAAAAAGCGGCCAGACTCTGTAACGAGTGGGGAGTGCCTACTTACATCATCGGCGATTTGTAGCATTCCATTCTGATCCTGCATGGATAAATTTATGTTAAGCTTTAGAACACTCTCATGTCCAATAAATAAACTGGGGATTGTGAAACATCTAATACTTAATTAGCATAGGTATTCTGAACATGTTTTCACTCCGCTATAAAATGCATTTGATTTTCTCATGCCAATTAGAAAAAATGCAGGAGGAATGCTTCGATTTCCGGTCACTACAAAATGCATTTGGTAGAGAGAAAATGTCGCAGGTAAATGGAGTGATGCCATTGTTTAACAGAGGTAATAGCTGCTCTAACAAACTTGAACATGGAGGCTTACCTTTGCAGCAACAAAAAGCAGTGGATCAGATGGTGTATACATCATGTAGTGTGCTGCTTCCTGCAACAAAATTGCAATAAATCACCATCCGCTTTATTTCAATGCACATAGTGTTAGTATTAGTAACACGTTAGATGTTCTTTTAGCAAAAGGATTAAATTAGATGGGGAAAAATGCACAAGAAATCTGTCTTGACAAAAAACACGACTCTTCGTGACTGTAGATAGTTGGATACACAATAAAATAAAAGCTCAGAGCAACTTTTTCAGTTCAAAATTAAATTCTGTTGGTATAAACAATATTGATTCATAGAAGAAAGGAAAGTAAACATGATTGGGAACACACAACCATCCATCAACGCAGTAAGCTAATTTTTATTCTCGTACAATTGTCAAGTATACCAATTCAAATTTGAGGATCCAGTATAAATATCTAACAATAAATCAAATTTTTATTCTACAGATTACCTAATTGAACTGTGAGGATGCAAAAACATGTTTATCAGTTTATGCAATTGAAGTTGAGATTACCTGATTGAAGTGTGTGATTTCTATACCCTCGGTTGCCAAGCCATCATCTTTACCATCTAAAAAATGGAAAACATGAGCCATTAAATTTTGGGTGTCCAGTTCAAATGGTTATGAAGCATATTATCACTTTATTATAATTCCCTAATTATAACGAGTATGATAAGTATGTTTTTAGTCCCTGGAAATATACAATTTTTTGCTTTTATCCTATAAAAATGTTTTTTTGTAGGGCTATATCTTCATCAGAGAGGTCAGAGGTGGCTCTGAAATCAAAGTGGGGTGAGCAAATAGAACGGACAAGCTCTGACTAGGATGTATCGAAACAAATTTCAAGCTTTTAGTGATCAAGCGATCAGATATAATGTCAAAAGCATGATGTAATTAGCACCCATAAACTATAGAATCTCAACAACATTAACAGACATGTAGTGAACTATAAAATCTTCCCCAATAACCTGAATATAACATCTTTTTTGTTTATCCCCTGGTGTTAGAAGTTAGAACAATAGAACATTATTAGTTTAATGAAAAGAAAGAGCAAAGAACTCCTTGCCTGCATGGAAGTCAAATATGTCTTCTTCTGAGTAATAAAAACCACCACGAGCGGTAAAACAGTATCTAATACGGAGAGAGAGAGAAATATTTAGTGATCAAGCACAATAGTTAATTAATTCTACAACTCTCTGAATCATGAGAAAAGACTGAGATATGGCATACCCGCTATAAATCAGATGCATACGTAATTTGGCAAGTGCAAAAGAAGCGGCAGGCAGAAGAGACTCAAGCTCCTCGTAACTGACCTAAAAACATGGAAAGAAAACATGAATCTGAATGAAGATTTGACAACAACGACTACAAAAACAAAAGGATTTTCCCATTAGCTAGGTTTGGCTACATAGATGTGTCTAATCAAAAGATGTCATTCTCTTTTGTCAAAATATAAGATTTTAACTTAATCAAATCATTTGACCATTTCATGAAGATTTGCCGAAGTTATAATTTAGGTTGTCAATTGCCTTACAAAACCATCTTTATTTATATAGACTTTAGAACTTTATATGCAATGGTTGGCTGTGAAGCATGGCATAGACATAGTAGGGAAAAGTTTTCTTATTTTTCACATAACAAGCAATGAGTTTCATTCATCACTAAAGTCAAAATTGTTTTGGAGCTTTAACAAGAGTGACTTGTACAGCTGTACTATAAAAGGAGTGTACAAAATGGTATGAAACCACTTCTTTCACCCCTAAAACCTTGAATATATAAACCGTAATCATACAAGAAATTGTCTGTCCTATTTTTAAAACTTAAAAGGTCCTATTTAAATTGTCAGCAATAAAAATGCAAGCAAACTGATACTTCAACTACGAAATGGAAACTTACTTCTGACCATCCATCACCTGTGCTCTGTAATATTTGTATAGGCCTGCAGTAAAAATTCCACAATCTAAAGTCAATAAATACTAAAAAAAAAAAAAAAAAAAAAAAACCCGAGATTTTAG
>Ga0228711_1004486_pt1 | contig 21465 bp, 13 predicted proteins | sample MedpolnodulmetaG_2_FD_177996 | JGI IMG/M metagenome (GOLD analysis project Ga0228711, IMG submission 177996) | Root nodule microbial communities from Medicago polymorpha collected in Santa Monica, California, United States - brown nodules | ecosystem: Host-associated > Plants > Roots > Nodule... | reverse complement strand
ACGAAAATTAAAAGTAGCATAATAGCCCAACTAAGTGCATGTTTGATTTTGTAGTAATGAAAATAAATACTTTTGAAAAAAAAATGATTAAAAATAAAATCATTTATGTTTGAATACATTGATAAATTTAAAAATTGATTTTATGTCACCGTAAAAACAAGAATTCTAAGCTTTTGAGTAAAATTGGATGTAGAGCTGAAATCAATTTAGGACCTAAAACCAAACATAAACATAGGCTGATCGTGGTAGATAATTAACCTATTAAAGATAAAAGAGAATTAAGCTTCAGCTTTAGAAAGATTTGCAGCATGATACAAAGTGAGTCTGAGTCATCTATCCATTGATAATTCAAATTCATAATAATGAAAGAAAGGAGGACAAAAACATATATCATACTATATGATAGTTAAATGATATGGAAAAGAAAACTTTAAAGCAAATTAAGCAAAAGAATATTTAAAAAGGAAAATCAACGATTATTGTTTTTTTTAAGGTTAAACACCTTTATATCAAGAAATCAAAGCAGAATAGAACAATGGCCAGATCATAAGGTTTGGCACATTTTTATTTTTAAGGTTAGTTAGCTATTAATTTAGAAACTTAATTTCATTCCCACGCAAATAAAGCTAGAGTTATCTAAGAATCGATACAAAGATCTCACAATCACATGAGAGACTTTTTCCAATAAAAAGTAACAAATCAATTGGGTGAAATTCTTGGTCAGAAAACTATAATTAGTTTTAAATATAATGAATTAATTAAGAATACTAATTAGTTTGGCATCATTGTCTATATGATTTGATATATGATTTTTTATTTTTTTTTAAGAAATGATTTGATGAGTAATGTTTGTGTTCACAAATACAAATCTAAACTATTTAGGAGCATACACATAAATTGAAAGAAAAAGTAATTTTTTTTTTTAAATAAGAAAAAGAAAAATTATACAACAACAACCAAGTCTTATCCCACTAAATGGGGTCGGCTACATATGACGTCATAGTGTTCTATCATAAATCAAATTTGGATCCAACTCATTGACCTCTAAATCCATTCTAATGGTTTCTCTGATAGTTTTCCTAGGTTTTCCTCTACCTCTTTTAACTTGACTCTCCTCCATTTGATCTACTCTCCTTACCACGGCATTTACGTGTCTTCTCTCTATATGCTCAAACCATCTAAGCCTATTTTATGCCAACTTTTCTACTATAGGTGCTACCCCCCACTCTTTCTCTCTCTAATAATGTCATTCTTAATCCTATCATGTCTAGTCTTACCACTCATCCAACGTAACATCCTCATCTCTGCTACACTAACTTGATTCTCCCGTACCATAGAACATCGCTGGTCTGAATCGATATTTTTTTATTATTATTAATGAAATATAATTATTTAATACCTCTCAGAAAAAAGTATGCAATTTTTTTTTGAGGAAAAAAAATTCTCTAATTTTATATGTATGTTAAATAATTTAGATTTATGGTTGTAATTATATAAAAGTTCTTTAATTTTATTATAATAATACAATAAACTATCTTCTCGCAAGATAATACAATTATCAAACATTTAATAAGAAGTCAAAGAAGAAACTTTGTAAAAAAAAGTCAAAGAAGAAACTAAATGATAAGTTTTATGTAAGGTGCTTTTCTTTAACAAAAAAAAGTTAAGGTGTTGAGCACATAATTTTTTTTTTAACTTACAAGTGTCTTGCATACACTTGTCATTTCCTTGTAATTAACTACTATCTAGTATTTGGGTTGTTGATTTCTTACTCGACAGGCGCCAAATCAATGTTTTTTCTTATTTTACCAGAAATTTGACATATACTTATTCCTTTCTTTAAGGAATCTTTCTATTTCTGCCACAAATGGATAGAGAGAATATTCCGGCATTTTCCCTAAATAAATTATTGTCTACTCGTTACTGTTTTTATTTTTTTATTTTTATAAAGATGCTTATAACTATATATTTCATCCGATTTCAAATGTAAGCAATTTTTCACTTTTTAGATTTTTTTTTGGTGGTGACTTTTTAGGTTCTTTTAATAAATGGTGTATGTGTTTTATAATATAGACCACATACATCATTTATTAAATGAACCTGAAAAGTGAAAAATTGTTTACATTTGAGATCGGAAGGAGTATAATATAGAGATAGGCGCTTTGTTAATGTGAGAAGAGTTTGGACTCATATTTTTCATGTCAAACAGAACCAACCCAACTCATTTATAAATTTATAAACGAAGTGATTTCAGTTGGGTTTCATTAAACATTACATTTAAAAATAAGCCTAAATTAATCTAATGGTCCCTCAACTAATTCCCAGTTTTCATTTTAGTCTCATAAGTTTTAAAATCATCATTTTGGTCCCTCAACTTTTGCTCCGTTATTCAATTTAGTCGCCACCGTTAGTTTTTTAATGTTTAAAATTTTTGATTTGATTTTAACCATTTGATTGCATGTCCATCGTATTTATAGTGAACCGTCAGCGCTTAATTTTTTCACTTTTCATCATCTTCTCCATTCTTCTTCCTTAAATCTTCATCAACCTTTTCCATAATTTGAAAGAAAAAAAGAACAAAAACTAATTAAATTCATAGATCCTTTTCTCAAATCAAACACATTCAGTCCTCTTCTCAAAATTTCTGCCATGGCCACCGTAACCACCAATGCAGTCACCGTCGCAAAACTCTCATCTCCTCTATAAAACCCATTTTTCAAATCTGAACCATACACATTCAAACTTTTCAATCCACACACTCATCTCCTCCTCCACCAATCATCGCTCTCGAACTTCATTCTCCTCCTCACTCCTGCTTCGTTATCTCTCCCATTTGTTTCATTGCTTCTGGTGCTAGAAAGATCTTGACCTCTGTTTTGGATCTTGAATCTTACTGTTAATCCAGAAAAAGTTTGACTGAAATGGTGATGAACAAAACCAACCAGCAAAACAAACTCTTTTCTTACGATAAATCTTCCTCTTCCTTCCCTTTATTAGACGTAAATTCTCTTTTCTTCTTCTTTTTCTTATCAACATCATCATCATCTTCACTTTTTGGATTAAAAAAAACTCTTTAAAAGAGATGGGTTAGTATTATTGATTCTGATGGGTTGTTTGTTGGTTTGTTTGAGAGAAAAATGTGGTGTTAAGCAATGAAAACATTTGTGGGTACGAAGGGAGGAGAAGAAAAAGTGGATAATAGATTATTAGTGGTGTGAGGAGAATAACATGGTGGTGACAATGAAAGAGTGTGCATGCTAATTGATCACGAGAGTGAATTCTCAATAACTGAGAATTAGTTTAAAGAACAAAAATGGAATGGATAAGTGATTGATTATGGATTGGGATTGGATTTATGTTTATGTGTTTGATTAGAGTCTGAATGTTTAGATTTTTTTTTTTGCTTTTTTTTTTTCTTTTTTTTTGGATTTTTTATGAGGATTGTTGATAATGAAGATGATATGAAGATGAGGTATAAGATAAAGAAATGGGCAAAAAAAGTTATTGATGGCATATCATAAGATATAATGGACCTTTACAATCCAACAATCAGTTTTTGATAAAAAAAAAAGATCGAACGATTAGAATTTAAAGTATTAATAAGGTCTATGGTGGACCAACATTGTTTGTATTCCACTATAGACATTTAAGGTTAAAGTTAACAGCGGGGGACCTTTTTGAATAACGAAGCAAACGTTGAAGGACTAAAATGATGATTTTAAGAGTTATGGGACCAAAATGAAAACTGAGAATTAATTGAGGGACCATTGGATTAATTTAGCCTAAAAATAATCTAGAAAATATACATGATTATATAACATTTTATTTCATGAAAATTTCAATATTTGGATTAAATTTTACATTTAAAAATTTTTAATACTTGGATTTACTTTAAACACTTTAGGATTAACACATAAAAAGACATAAACCATATATAAAAAGAAAAAATTTAACAAATATTGTGAAACAGATTGGTATTACAAGTTTGAAATCATGAATTTCTTACCCGACCCAAACCACTTCCGATTTGAACCTGTCGATTTGGGTTGGACCCAAACATAAACGGCTCAGATTAAATACATTTTAGATTGGTTTTTAGTCACTAAGATAAGTGGGTCACCCAGACCCATGAACACTTCTATCACCAAGAATATAATTCAAAATATAAATTCAAATGTTTAGCTTTCAACCACCACTTTTTCTTAATATACTAGCAAGCAAAGGGTAACAAAAACAAGTTCAAACCGAATCAATGACTTTTTTACCTCAAAACTAATTCAAATCAAATCGCATGTGAATATACCACTTAGTGTAAGATATTGGATGCGAGACCTAAAGAGCTTTTGCGATGAATCGGCAAGCTCTTGTTGGGAATTGGAATGCAACACGGTTGAGATTCGTGAAGCTACATGTTCTCATATCATATATTGGACTACGGGAAAACACACAAATAACCACATACATATTCATTTAAAACTTTAAGACATTTGATATAAATGTTGTTTCACGTTATGTTTTTCAATATTTATTTTTCCTCTAATGTGAGACTTCTAACTCAGTTGACATGCCAACAGTCTTCACTTTAGGCAAACCATCAACTCTGATATCACTATTAAATCATGAGAAGAGTTCGGAATCATCATATTGGACTAAAGGAAAGCACACAAATGACTTGGACACCACATGATCATCCAAAATCTTAAGACATTGAGTAAATTGGTTCTCTAACTTATATGTTTCTCAACATATACTTTTTCATCCAACGTGAGACTAGCTACTCACACTTAACACACCATCAAAAATGACAATATCATATCAACATGCTTGAATTGATGATGTATCATGCATCCAATTGTGAGCAAGTTTGAAGTCTGATTAATTATCTATCACAAAGATTAGAACCATCGTTGAAGGGATTTCGAAAGTTCAAAGCATGCAACTTAATAATGATTATGAAACCGTTGTTAATGAGTGATTTGGCAACCATTGGTTAAGAAATCAATATTGAAAAGTTGTTTTTTAATTCAAAATCACAACATTCAACACATTGATAATTTTGAAGTTGTATATAATATCAATGAAAATATTTAAATTTCGACTAAAGAATGAAAAGATTTTATTTTGACAATTGTTTCAAGGAAGAAATTAAACCTGGCCTCTTTACCATTTTATCATATCATATAAAGCTATCATTGCAAAAGGCAAATTAAAAAGACCTTTATTGATAAGTAAAGAAAAATTGTTTGTCAAACATGAAGCTTAGTATGTTAAGTATTGTCCCCTTTCCACAAAGACAGTGTTAGCTTTTATTTCTCTCTCATTATCATCCCATATTTATAAATATCATGCAAACTTAATGCGTTGTTGTGCCAGACCTCAGACTCACATAGTTTTTCACTTGGTCAAGACACCAAAGTCCGGTCATTTTCTCCTATTTGTTTTTTTTTTTTGCTTCCTTTGGTTGTTCCAATTTTGAGAAGGAGTAATTATTAATTTCAGTGTTTAAGCAAATGGATAAGCTGAATTTTATTAAAAATGGAGTGAGTAGATTGCCTCCTGGTTTTCGTTTCCAACCAACAGATGAAGAGCTTGTGTTTAATTATTTGAAATGTAAAATCTTCTCATGCCCCTTGCCTGCTTCCATCATTCCTGAGGTCAATGTTTGCAAGTATGATCCTTGGGATTTGCCAGGTCAGTAACTAACAACAAATTAATATTACACTCGAGTCTAACTTATTTTCACAAAACTGTTTTGTAAGGTGAAGGGTGCTCCTTTATAAACTTTTTTCAAACCTTATTTTTTTCAACGTGGGAGTTAAACTTTTTCTAATATATACACATAACATATTGTTCTTCTTTTTTACATTAAATAATGATATAAATAAAATAAATCATGCATTTATTTGTAATGTAAAAAATTACTAACTTAAATCTTATTAACTATAGTTTTGGTTGTCATTGTAATAATGCTATATATGATAGCCATTCACAAATAATAAAGGAGAAAAATATTAAGTGGTTAACAGTATTTTGTTTGATTGGTATAGGAGGTTGTGATGAACAAGAGAGGCACTTTTTCAGCTCCAAGGAAGCAAAGTATAGAAATAGTAATCGGATGAGTAGAACAACAAAATGTGGATATTGGAAGGCAACAGGGTCAGACAAAAAAATTTCATCTTCAACTTGTAATGGCATTGTAGGGCTAAGAAAAACTCTCGTTTTCTATGAAGGGAAATCCCCAAATGGGTCTAGAACTGATTGGATCTTGCATGAATATCGTCTCATCAACGTAGAAACTACTAACAATTCAACTCAGGTAATTACTTACTCATTCGTAAGAGTTTGAAATTATAACTTCAAGCAACGGGGTTCAAATTATTTTCGGATATGGTTGTAAAATAGTCGTCTTAATCAATAATAATTTTTCTCTTTACCAATATTTTTTAAAAAAAAATTATATATATGTGTATGTGAAAATAGATCATTATGAAAATTGCAAATATATTTATTTAATATAATTTAACTTTTTGGGGTTGGCAGAACTATGGAAATGAGATAGGAGAATGGGTTCTGTGTCGGTTATCTGTAAGGAAAAGAAGTGGTTTAGAATATGGAAGCACTAGTACTCATAATGCTCCTCCTAATTCAAGATTAATGTTTGATTTTATGATGGTAAACAACAAGACATGTTCTTCTACGTCCTCTTCATGCTCAAGTTCCAGTAACAACATTGAGGTCTCTTCAAATGTACAAGATCATGAACAAGACTATGCTGATCATTTTTAACTAAGTAGTGAATATTCTTAATCAGTTAATGTCCATTTCTTTGCTACATCCTTTGATCGCCAGAGGATTATCCAGTGATGTATTAGATGCTTGCATATTTCCTAGATATGATTAAAATATTGTACTAATATGCTTATCTCGTTCGTGTTTTTAATTTAATAGCATTGATTTTATTGAGCTCGATGTGTTATAAGCTCCAGATTAGAAATCAAAGCAAAGTGTTTTTTCTTTTTTTCAAGTAGTCTTGTGGTTAAATTCTCACACTTTAAATGCAAAGTGAAGTGAAAAATCTAGAGTTCAAACTCTCCCGAAAAATAATGGAAAAGTAGGAAATCCAGAGTTTAAACCCCAACCCATGCAAATAATGTCTCTGGTAGCTATCAGTGAACTGCACTTCCATGACAGAACCAAGCATTTAACTTATCTTCTAAAATATTAACTAATGTTAAAGGATTAAGTTTGGTCATCAAAAGGTTTTGATTTTCTCTACAAACCGTAAAGCATAGTATCTTATTCATGCTTTACTTTATTGAGAGCAAAAGAAGATGTAAAAGGGTTGTATATACCTTATATGGTGCGCTCCATTAGTGCGCAGTATGCATGCTAAAGCAGCAACTGTTTTACGTTACAAAATTTCACTACCAAGAACCATTATATTCATGACATTTCCATTTCATCTGCATATTATATCAGCAAATCTTAGTGTGATCAGCACATTCTCGAGTCTGTGTATATTATGCATATTACGCTAATCAAGTTTAAATAATAACATTTTTTTCAGAGAAGTTTAAATAATGGTATAAGCATTAGGTCAAATAATTATTTTATATTTGAAGCATAATATATCAATAATTACTAGCTGTATATACATGACAATGGGTCTTTGTAATAATAGAATAAAAGTAACATAAAAGTTCTAAAAAAATATAAAATTTAAGTGATTTTGATATAAATAATTTAGAGTTTATACTTTCTTCTATTAAGAATGATTTTCTTAGGAAAAGAGATTTGTATTTATCCCTCTTCTATTAAAAATGATTTTCTTTAAAAGCTAATTAGAATTTTTTAAAGAAAAAAAAACTTACACACAAACATACCAAAACATCAAAATGTTATTTTTATAATAATATTAAACAAATGGGCTCAATATCAACTTTGCACCTATTATACTTTACTCCAATATCAAAAGATATATAGTAGGGCAGTGGAATATTTTTATGATCATGTTGATTAAAATATATATTATCAAACTTTTTTATTTTGATTTTTGACTTTCCTTGACCAAATTCAATTTTAGCAAACGCCTTATATATGAACAAAGTGGTACAAAATACTCTCACCGTCTCACAATATTAGTCGTTTAAGGTTTGTGCACAATTATTAAGAAAATGATTAATTGTGTTGATTTCAATGGTAAAATTAGTTGCATTTACTAAAATACCCTCATTAATTGTAGTTAATTAAGTTGGATGAAATTCAATAAATAAGGGTATAATAGTGAAAAGAAAAAAAAATACTGCATTGGTATTGTAAAGTGATAATTATTTTGAGAAAAAGAAAAAAAATGTTAAAGAGACAATAATTGTGAGACAGAGGGAGTAATTATGATGATAACAATCATTATAAATTTGATGATCCATGGAGTATGAATATGTGGATGATGTCAAATTTGGCCTGAATTTAAGGATATTAATGAATGGGCCACTTTAATTTCATAGCTGATCTTAATTTGAATTTTTTTCTTACATGGAAGGTTGAGTCTCATCCAATTGGCCAAAACTAGCATAACAGAATTTGTTGGCAAAATTTGTTAGAACTCTCTACCAACCAATAAAATCCACAAACACACTATTTTAATTTTGTGCTAAAGAAGTGAATACATACATAGCCTCATTTTGAAAACACAAGTAGCTGGCACAACGTAGTTTAAGGCTAGTCTTCATGCTACCAACATATATGAGTATTCCTAAATTTACATTTTCCAAATTTCCAACATAGAAAAAGTAGTTACAACAAAAACCCTTAAGAGCGTGTTAGTTAAATTAGTTTTTTAAATAGCAAATCCAAACCTCCCCCTTTCTTTGTGAATTCCAATTCAATTCAATATTTTCTATTCTTAACAAACTAATAACTGTAAAAACAATATGTACAGATGCTGTCATGTTTTTTCAACTGCCAAATTAAATCCCTTAATAAGAACAACTCCTTCATCACATTATCCACATTTCAATCTTCTTCTTTTTCTTCTTCTTCCGCCTTAATTTCCACATGGTCTCGTTGCAGACAAATAATTAAATAGTTATTTAATTGTCAAATAATTAAATAATTACTTAATTTAATTGTCTGCAATGGGAAGTGGAAATTCAAGGTTAAATTCGGCCGAAGGAGAATCCGTATCAAACAAAATCCGATCTACACTTATCGGCCGATTTGAAGAATTTAGAAAACGTAGGAATGCCGGAGCTACCCTCTCAAAGAAAGAACTGTTGAAAGATTCCGAACAAGGGGATGGTGGTAGCATTATTTCTCAAACTTCTTTTCGTGAAATTAATGAAACCGAAGTCCGTAAGGATTCGGTTTTGACGAAGGAAGAACCAACGGTGCCACTAGCAACCACAGAAAAAATTTCTAGAGTTGTTCCAATGGAAAACTCCGAATGCAAAACTACGGAAGAGAAGAAGGAGAAGGTTAACATTAACAAAGACATTGATCTAAGCGGAGAGAAAGTGGTTGATTCAAATGAGAAAGTTGAGGCAGAGATCAAAACAGAAGAAGGAAATATTGAAGGGATAGTGGAAGAGGTAAAGGAAGAAATGGTAGACGTAAAGGAAGAAAAAAATGAACAAGAAGTAAGTGAAAAAAATGGAGAGAATGATGATAATGATAGTGATGACGACGACGATGATGAAGTTGAAAGATTTTTATATCGTGGATCTCCGAGTTTCAGAATTTATTGCACCGAAGCTGATACAAGGAAGGAAGAGAAAGAAGAAGAATGTAAGAGTTCAACCGTTGTTGTCATGCACCAAAAATCACGTAGTGCTGATAGTGTTCAAAGTGTTGCGTTAAGGAAAGCAAAAATCTCAAACGAGGTAATTAACCTTCTCTTAAAATCTTGTTTTAAATTGCAATCCACAACCACAATTATTGCTTCGATAAAATCAAACTCCCACAACGAATAAAAATAAGTCGTAGAAATATGAAGAAAAAAAATTGTGTATACCCCATCTAAAGACTAACATTGTTCCGTCTTTTTTATAGGTACCTCAGATTGTTGAAAGTGAAACAATTACAAAGAGAAAAGGGAATAAGAACAAGAAATTTGGGAAAGTGAGAACTCTACTAAAGGTTAAGTCATGCTACCACCCAATCTCTTCCTGTACAGGTGAACACAGAAGCCGTCTTGTTGCTGCAAAAGCAGTAAATTGATCATATGATATGATATGATATTATTACTTGCTACTAGGTGTTAGAAGAATGAAGCAGCTTGTAATAATTTCATTTTTCTCCCTCTTTTTTTCTATTACTTTTTAGCCATTTTTGGCTTGTTTAATCGATTCAATTCCTTCTGAATCCTCATCTTCTGTTGACATGAATCAGAATTAGACCAAAACATGGTTGTCTTTGTTCATTATGTGAAATACCTAGTACTACATTTTTCTCTGGTTCTAGCTTTGATGTATTATTTTCCTCAGCTTACATATCTTCATGTAAACTAGTTGTTGAGCCATTTATATATATGGCATCCAAATCATGGTTTGTGCCAGGGTGATGTATCATATAACATCGAACAAATGTTGACTAAATCATTTGTCTGTTAATTAATTGTAATGTATATAGTCTCGTATAGTTTGTCAGCATGAAAATCATACCACATTCATGGTTTGTGGTTCTAGCTTTGACCCCTCAGTAATAAGAGAAATGTTAACCGGTTAAGGAAATATAATATAACTATATTGAAAGTTGTGTAGTCAATTCATCAAAAATTTTAAAAGTTACATTTTCAAACATAAAACTTTCCTTTTTACCTTCCTTAATCACTCCAAGATCAAGAACATTTGTTAACATGACCCTAATAATAATTACGAACAACTAAATTGCATTAAGAAGGAACTCATTATCCTCACATAAATCTCAAATAACCATATGTTTCCTTATTAAACTTCAGCAGCAAATTATTTAGACAACTTTATCACCGGTTGTTTGTTGATCGCTTATACATAAGTGTTAATGACATTGCTAAATTTCTATTGTTGGAGTTCAACTACGTGCATGTTTGGTATCACGGTGACTCATTATATTCGAACAAACTCATCATGATACCAAACATGAAATGAGTGAATATGACTATCGTTATATATTAACAAAATTGTAAATGAACAATGATGATTTAACATGTTTACATTGTTCAATCTTGATTCAAAGGTTAGCTAACGGGATGCAGCTTCATTAAAAGAAGCTTAGTCTTCTCTTCCCACTTAATTTAAATGAATAGATTGAATAATATAATAATTAATTTCATTCTAATTTGGTCCCAATCCATTCCTTAATTTCAAACCAAATACTGAAAAACGGCAATAATTGGTTTGGTCCCAACCATGAACAGCGGATGTCCATGACTTTCTTTGTTACAAAAAGACACTTGGCTTTTATGCCAATATTGACTTTTTTATTACAAAATCTCAGTTAATTTCGGTGGCAATTTCGATATTATATACAAAGCCATGTCTTGTTTCATCAAAGTGCACTTTGTTGCAGCTAGTAGTAGCAGAGTGACAACCTCAAACTCCTCACCTTAAAATCTTCAACCTTAACAATCTTTGCTTATTTTCCGCCACCTCTTACGGCGGCTCCATGCGTTGTCCAAACTCTTCCACCGCCAACCGTTGACGGATGGGTTGCGCACTCGGAAAACCTGCCGGTGCCGGAACTCGGCATCGTCGCCGAGATAACACTGCAACTGCTAACGAAGGTAATAATGCTGTTGAAGTTCAGGAGAAGCAGGAGGCTGAGGCTCCTACCGCCGGTGAACTTCCCGACAATATTCCGGCACCGGTGAGCCTGCTACCTCGACTTAATTCATTGGGAGCAACTCAACAGAGTTGGCCGCCATGGTTGATGGAAGTTGCCGGTGATGCAATCCGAGATTGGACTCCTCGCCGCGCCAACACGTTCGAGAAGCTTGCTAAGGTAAGGTGCTTTCAACCTTCTGATTGAAGATATGTCCGGTGTCTGACACCAACACATGTGATTATACATTTAATTTTGTCATTTTCTTAAATACTACTACCGGTGTCAATGTGTCAGTATCGTTTTCAGTGCCACTGTTTCATAGATTTGAACTTCAAAGTTTGTCAAAGAAATGATTAATGCATTTGAAAATTTGAAACACATCTTGTCAAGATGGACTTGAAAAAATCTAAGGGATTCTATATTTAGGAAAGGATGTAGTATTTTTGTTTTGGATGTATGTTTGTTTTGTATAAGGGTGTTTTTGTTTGGGTTGTTGTTTTTACAGATTGGGAAAGGGACTTATAGCAATGTGTACAAAGCTAAAGACCTTGTTACCGGAAAGGTAGTGGCATTGAAGAAAGTTAGAATTGATAATTTGGACGCTGAGAGTGTGAAGTTTATGGCAAGAGAGATTCTTGTTTTGAGGAAGCTTGATCACCCCAATGTTATAAAGCTTGAGGGTTTGGTTACTTCGAGAATATCATCAAGTCTTTACTTGGTATTTGAGTACATGGAACATGATCTTGCTGGTCTTATAGCTGGCCTTGGTGTCAAATTCTCTGTGCCTCAGGTTGTTCCACTATTTTGTTAAGATTTTATTTGCATCATCTATTGTTCTGATTTAGATACCCCATCATTTTGTTTCCTTAGGTATGTGTGGATTAGTTTATTTATCGATATAAGCATTTGTGAGATTGTTATAAAAACAACTTATTACATGTCTATAAAAGCATTTATGAAAATAATTTTACTTTATTTTATCTTTTGTTATATGAAGAGCTTATACATAAATACTTATATGTTAAGCATTTATTATGCTCTAAGGGCTTAATTAAGCTATTTATCCAAACAGGGTCTTTACTATTTTACATTGGTTTTGAGTTGATTTGAGCTTCCTAGGCCTCGTTGGATCACATTCATGCTAGATTCTATTCATATCTAGGTTTGATTTTGTATGATGATCTCATATTCTATTTTTACCTCATGCACTTACTCTTTTCCTTTGTTAGATTATATCTCTTCAGAAAATAAGTTTAGTACTTAATTGTATTCCAACTAATCTATGGGTGCATTGCAAATTATTAAGGGTAAAAATTTGTCAAATTTGACACTTGGAGATTTTTACATTTGGAGTTATGTGTCTCAGTATATTGTTTATGACAGGTCAAATGTTATATGAAACAATTATTGTCTGGCCTTGAGCATTGCCATAGCCGAGGTGTATTGCACCGCGATATCAAGGGCTCCAATTTGCTTATTGACGACGAAGGAATACTTAAAATTGCAGATTTTGGACTCGGGACTTTCTACGATTCTAAGCAAAAGCATCCGATGACTAGTAGAGTCGTGACCCTTTGGTATCGTCCCCCCGAGCTTCTTCTTGGAGCTACATTCTATGGTGTTGGGGTTGATCTTTGGAGCGCTGGCTGCATTTTGGCAGAGCTTCTTGCCGGAAGACCAATCATGCCTGGAAGAACTGAGGTATTGATGTGTGTCTTGTTCCTTGAGTGAAAGTCTTGACAATGCATCAGCTTGCTTTTGGGGTCTGTTTGGATTGATTTATTTGAGTTTATCTACTGCTATAAGCACTTGAGAGATTGTTTGAGAGAACTTATTGAAATAGCTTATGACACCATGTCCATAAGCTGTTTTCAACATATTTCCATAAACTCGGCTGTATAGCTTTTGAAAACATCCTATAGTTTATATCAGATGATATAGAACTATATGATAGCACTCATAGCACTCCAAGTGTTTAATTAATTTGTTTATTCAAACAATGTCTAGTTCATTAGTTTATATTCCCGCTCTAAAGTGTGTGTGTGTGTGTGTGTACACGTGTGCGTGCTAATTTTCTGGATGGTATGTAAGTATGTAACTAATTTTTGGATTTTTGGACCTAGGTTGAGCAACTTCACAAAATATTTAAGTTATGTGGCTCTCCATCTGAGGAATATTGGAAGAAATATAGATTGCCAAACGCTACTCTTTTTAAGCCACAGCAACCTTATAAAAGGCGCATCTCAGAAGCATTTGCTGTTTTTCCACCTTCTTCATTACCTTTAATTGGAACTCTTCTTGCAATAGATCCTGATGATCGCGGCACTACCTCGTCTGCTCTGATCAGTGAGGTGAGTGATCGCTCTATGTTCGCCGCCATGCATTTGAGATGTAGCATTTTTACATCACAGCTGTTTTCTATGTGCAGTTCTTCACCACTGAACCATATGCTTGTGAACCATCAAGTTTACCAAAGTACCCTCCCAGTAAAGAATTAGATGTGAAGCTGAGAGACGAAGAATCAAGAAGGTTCTCTTATTCTGTTGTTGTTCTTATTAAATTCTAGACTGTTTTTATCCGCGTGCACATTAAAGCCTTTTTTTTTTTTTTATCATTCTCAGGCAAAGAGCTCTAAGTGGAAAATCTAATGCAGTTGATGGTGCCAGACAAAGTAGAGTACGTGACCGCAGTCATGCCATTCCAGCCCTAGAAGCCAATGCAGAGATCCAAACAAACTTAGATGTATGCAAGATGTTTTTCTTATATTTGTTTACTCCCATATACTTACCTTCCCCGCAATTCCTTATGTTGAGTCTATAGAAACGAAACAATATATTTAACCCTATAATATATATTATATGCTACGACAGTTAATATATAAGAATACACATAGAAGTGTTTAAATGACCCCCAATGTCTTGTACGTAGATAATTGCTACCTTAAGCAACATTACATTGATGTGTTTTCTTACTGATTTTCAGAGGTTGGGAGTTGTGACAAATGGAAATGGAAAAAGTAAAAGTGAGAAATTTCCACCTCCTCATGAAGATGGAGCTTTCGGATATCCGGGAGATGGATCAAATAAAGGAGCTGTTTCATTTGGAACAACTGAAAAAACTTCATTTAGTTCAATATTATCTAGTTCAATACATTCTAAATCTGTTGGAAGTTATGCAGGCAGCTCTTATAAAAGGAGGAAAAGTAATGAACCAGATTCCAGGATATCATCATGGAAATTTATGCGTTCTTCTTTCAAGCCCTCAACAGTGGGTCTTTCATTTAATTTATTATTTAGAAGCAGAAGATAATGTTTCTTTTTGGATTATAGCATCCTGGAATGTGGAAAGCAATGTGAGACACCTCCATAAATCATTTTTGCCGCTGTAATGAGGATTTTATTTATTCATTTTTTTTAATGTTGGTCCCATTGTGGTGTATTACAATCTGCATAAAAGTGTTTGCTGTGCATAATGTACAATGAGGATGATTACCATTGTATATTTAGATATTTAGATGTTGAAGTTTGCTTGAAAAATAATAGTACATAGTAATGAAAGAAAAAAAAATAGTTGTTCTCATATTTAATACTTCCTCCGATCCTATTCATAGGAGATATTTTGGTCAACAAAAGTTTATAAAAATTAAAACCGGAGATATTATGTGCTACGGTAGAAGTTAGATTAATATTTACTCATTTGAATCTAGGACCTCCAACTCCTTAACTCTTAGTTCAAACTAGTTGAGCTACCCAAACTCCGGTGGACATTGGTTGTTAGTTCCAAGTTCATAATTCTGTTGAGGTGCGACTTTAATCCTATGACCTATCTACTCTCTATCAACACTTTCCTTTTACTATCTTTTGAAATATTACTCCGGTGATCATTCAGATTTGAGTTGCTATAATATAAGGTATTCGTATTTCACATATAATATAAGAACATGTTTAGATTAGCGGTGAGTTTAGAATTTCAATAAAATCAGTGTCACCGTGATTTCGCCAAACTCACCATAATTCTAAATATGTAATAAAATGATTTTACTCACTTAAAACATTATACTACAAACATAAATCATTAGTCACCTGACGTAGATACTTGAGTTTCGTTATGGTGTCTCTAAAGCTAGAAAGAAGTCCAAACTGAATGAACAGCTCTACCTAGACCGACGCAAAGTTTCGCTGGATACTTTTGATCCCAAAGGGCAGTAGAAAATTTCCCCATTGAATTTTATAAATGTAGAAAAATAAAGGGGTATCGGGGGGAGAAAAGTTTTCTATGAAACGGATTAGTAATGTACATAAAAAGGAAAGAACATGCAGTAACCAAATAAAAACCACCTAGAAAACCAAATGTGCATAAATACACATACTTTACAGCCATCGCATTTAAAAGGATAAAAATGGAATCTAGTCATACCAGTAACTAGAAATAAACAAAGGGGGACAGCCTTCTATTGAAAAATCACCTGCATGCGCTAAATTCAAGCATATTGTGCTGGCCAGGGCATGGTTTTGATTACAGCTGGTGATAGGCGGTCTAAAAAGGAACACATAACTCGAAACAAATGAATGTCAGGAAGCTACTTGATAGTAATGTAACGATTTGTTCCATGTCTGGCCCAGTAATCTTTAAGATCCAATGGTATAGATAAGTCATGGCCTTCTGATGCAAACCTACTGAGAAGTCGTCTAAAAACATTGCCGCTCATTTTCCGCCCTCCGATGCGAGCATGGCGCTTGTTCGGAAGCTGTGGTAGTGGATGCATTGACAATGTAGTGGTACAACAAGATGATTGCCATCCACCATTCCCCCATTTGTAGCACTGTCGTGGTACTCCAGTACACGTGCAAACTGGGACAGGCATGACAGTTTCATCGAAAGCAATCGAATTCAAGCCAACATCCTGCCTATCCCATTCAGATTTGATCTTTGTCCCTTCAGAATAAGCCTTCCTATTTAAATCCTCACCCATTTTCTTTATTTTGGTAGGTGTCTGTGATGCTTTGTTCTCCTTTGTTCTCTTAATTAGATGAGATTTGACATCTTCAGAAGTTATAACGGTAACTGGGGAGGCATCTCTTATTATTATATCCGTCGTGCTATATGCTGCTTCTGTCATGTTGGATATATGGTTTGAAGAATGGTGCATCCACTTGGATCCACGTTGAATTCCACCATTGAATGGAAAGTTGGTAGTACTATTCCGACTTTGAAGGGCTGCAAGAGCATTGTCCCGTTCCAGTAGAGCATTATCCCTTTGAGCAAGTGCTTCATCCCTCTGCCGAAGGGCAACGTCTCGAGCAGCCAGGGCTTCGTTCTTTTCAGATATAGCTGCCTCTAGTTCAAGTTCAAGAAGAGCTGCCTGCCTTTCAGCCATAATGGACCTAATTTTTTTATTCATAACTAGGGCATTTTGTTCCTTGATTTGATGCTGGGGATCCACATTCCACTGCACATTTAAAATCCAATAAATCAACCCAATAGTGCAACTGCAAGTTAAAATAACATAAATCATACTAAATATGTGCATTCTACTCACCAGGGAATGTGCTCCTCTGTAGTAGTCCATCTTATGCCTACCGTTTTCATATTGGCGGTCATCGTCCATCCTGCATCCAGAGGATTTTGCAACAGATGCGGTAAATTGGTCTCAAGAAGTCTTGAGGTTTAAAAAATCAATAATCTCTGGCTGAAAGACAAATCCTGTTAACAAATGAGAAAAGCAACAGCTTGGCATCAAGTCAATAAACAAGGGATAGAAAGCCATGCAGAGAGAAAAAATTTAGAAGGAACAACAGGAAACCTTGTAGAAAATATTTTTACAACTAATAAATTAAACTTGGGTAGAACCAATCAGAATGAACAACTTGTATCAAAAGAAGGATATCACAAATCTAAAAAATTTTATATCAAAAAAAAGACCAGTTAAGCTTGTATAGAACTGAACAAGTCAAATCCAAGCTTGAATATTTACCCTCCATTCTGGCCCAAACAAACCTTGCCACCATATTAATGACTGGTATCCAGAAGGAGTGGCCCCTTAATGGAAACATGTATGCATCCATTTTTTCATTCAACTGTAGTTTCTGTACACAGAAAGGCTGATTTCTTTGTTATTGTAGTTTGGAAACTTTAAGAGTTCCACATTCATTGGAGATATGGCCTAAGTAGTGCTTATATGGCTTGGACAATTCTTACTTTACAACTAGTTTTTGTGGGACTGAGTTAGACCCTAAGCTCAAATTCTAATATGGTATCATAGTCTATCTCAGACCTGTTGTTTGGCCACAATCTCTGTTATTCCACTTGCATTTTTCCACACTTCACATATATGGTCCTGCGGGTGGGGGGCTTGTGTTGAAAGTCCCACTTCGACTAGAGATATATATGACCTAAGTAGAGCTTATAAGGCTTGGGCAATCCCCACTTCACAAATTGATTTTGTGGGGTTGAAATAAGTCTTGGGCCAAAATTGTGAGAGGAACATGTTGGACAAATGAAAGGTTTAGCAAAAACTGCTTAATGTTAAAGACACACACACACACACATATATATATATATGGACAAATCCTTGGTACTTGACACTCTAGAGAATGTCCTTCCTACATTTGTAGGCTATATAAGTCAGACTGCATACAGTTTGTGGTCAAGAAACAGGGGAGTGTGATTTAAATATTTAATATATAGCAGTCCATTGGACACATATCTTATATTTTCCAAATCTTCTAACTACATAACCTACTGGGTATGACATCCCTAGCTGTATTTGTGTCAAGTTCTAGGGTACCACTATGTTTGGATTCAATCAATATAGCATTAAAAAACATGTGTGTTCTGTAAAATTACATGCAATTCAGCCTCCCTTTTCAAATATAAGCTAGACACTAGAGGATTCGTTAATTGCTAATCTTTATAGAGAGAATAAATTTCATTTTCAAAAAATTAAACAAATAAACATAAAATAATGCAGTCACACAGATTTAACAGACCATTAGTTATCAGTGAAAACAAAAGATATTAATATCTGTTGACTGAGTTGTATGCATATCAACTGATAGTCTTTTGTAACAAAAATGATACTATTTAAGGAAAGGGAAACTTGCAGTCTCTTTGCATCCTTGAAGATTGAAGATGACAATTTCTAAATTTTACATAAAATAGCACCACAAGGGGAAAAAAACATTTATAGTGTGAATTACTTTTTTAGTATAGCTACATTAAGTAAGGAAGTCACTTTCCTCTTTACACTACAATCAAGACCAGAGACACAACTTATAAATTGCAACACAGACATTAAGATAAAACAACAATACATCTAATGAATGACCCTGCCCATCACACATAAGCAATACATCTAAGAACATTGTTATCATCATATGTCACAATCTCTCATCAAATATGCAATTGCGAGTAGATACTGATGAAATAGGCTTCCTAGAGACAGCATGTTACATGGGTAAAAATATTTAATGAACACAGAGTATTATTTTAAACATATACCAAAAGAATATGACTTTCAATCATCTAGAGTAAATAGCATGCCATAAATATTAATCCTTCAGATTTACCAAGCGAAAGATATTTCACTGTCACCAACAAATACTTCCTAGTTCCCACTATTTCCTTAACATGAATAACAATGTATTGGAAAAGAAGCAGAGAGTGAAAAGCCAAAAAACTTTCAATTCAACATGGTGAAACCTTAGCTAATGGCCTATTGTAAATTCTCATAACTGTGTTATACCTATGAAATATCCACCTTAATTTAACAGTGACTAATTTGTCCGACAAAAGATGGATTCTCCCCTCTAAAGAGTCGAGGTTTGAACCCCTGACCACTTGCTTAGAGTGCTCGAGGGCGAGGGCAGTACCCAAAAAGAGGAAAAAATGAAATCTAATGAAAAGATTTCCAATTTTCTATCACATCATTCTACTTGCCATACACTAATACACATAAAACTCTAACAGAACAAGAAATCTCAAAAACCATTAATTATTTCATTCCATTTGATCAGTACATAGAAATAATAAGTAAAAAATATAAAATTTCAATTTGTAAATTAAAGAACATGTACCTGTACATTTGGTGAAACAAAATAGAAAGAGAAAGAATTAAAGGGGAAAAAAGGAACAAATTGAATGAATATTACAGTGAAGAAGAATGAAGAACGAAAAAAATGAAGTGAAGCGAGAATGAATAGAGTGAAAAGTTGCAGAGTAAAAAAAGATTACATTACCTAGAAACAAAGGTTTAGAGAATAATAAAAATGGTAATTGGGAAAATACAGGGAGATATATATATATATATATATATATAAATGCACAACGAGAGAGAGAGAGAGAGCTTACAGCTACAAAAACGGAATCGAAGAGAAAAACCAGAGAGAGAGAGAGAGAGTTTCACACTCACACACACCTTTCCTCACCCGTGCGTGTCATGTTTTCCCTTCCCATTAATCGACTGCCAAAAACTACGCCGTTTTCATTTTCTCCTTTTTCCTTTTTTTTTTATTTTTTCTTTTTAAACTAATTGTTGTTTATTTTTAAATTCTTTCTCATCATATCATATTAGGTTAAGAGATATAAGAGGCTCTAATATATTTCAAATTTGATAAATCCGTTTATTAAGACTAATCACTAAAATATTGTAAAAGATATGGGACTATTATGAGTTGCCAGCATAGTAAGGTTGGATATGTAAGAGTCAAATCAATGATTCGAAGAACCGAAGATCAAAACAAAACCAATTAAATTGTTTCATTTTTTTCATGTTTGGGTCTTTGTTCATGTAAGAACAAGTGTGGTGTACCTTCTAAGCAGGAGTTTAGTCTTCACATTGATGATCTAATTTGTCACGACTGATCGTACGCTCTTTCTCTGAATGGGGGGTGCCTGCAAAAGATACATAGACATCCAACTAAGTATGGGTGTTAGCATGTTTCAAGGTGAGAAAAGGTGAAGTGAGCGTGAGGCCCCTATTTATTGTGAAATATTATGGTGATATGCTACATGTTGTCGTTATTCTTGCTCCTACGATTTCGTGTAGTATGTTACTAGTATAATATGTTTTGTTTAGGGTAACCAATTCCATGATAGGAGAGTAACCAATTCCAGTTCATAGGAAAAACCCAATAGTTTCAGGATAGTTTGTTGGTGCTTTAAACGGTGGAGTATGTTGGTCTTTTATCCATTCTCGACGTAAAAAAATGAGGTGGTTCTTGAGGCAACGCAAAAGGCATTATCTTGTGTAGCACGTTCGACCCAAGATGTGATGTCTCTTGAGAAAGTGAATGAGGTGATGTCTTGTCATAGACCATACTTTATAACAAGGTGGTCACCTCAGATTGTTTTCGATTTATTCTCAACATTGGGCTTATGTACCATGATCGACTACGCCTGTACCATTATACTATTTCCCTAGTTCCTTAGTTATTGTGATGAATAATGGCTTGAAAAGTATATAAGTGTAATGTTTTTGAAATTTTCACACGTGAAGAAGGAAGGTTAGTCCTTGACATTATATAAGTGTAATGTTTTTGAAATTTTCACATGTGAAGAAGGAAGGTTAGTCCTTGACATTTTGAGTGTCATATATGAAGTATGAACCAAATAACCATAAGTCACGCATGTGCGCACGCAAGTGTGTATGTGTGCGTTTAAGGGGGG
>Ga0228711_1004482_pt1 | contig 21470 bp, 13 predicted proteins | sample MedpolnodulmetaG_2_FD_177996 | JGI IMG/M metagenome (GOLD analysis project Ga0228711, IMG submission 177996) | Root nodule microbial communities from Medicago polymorpha collected in Santa Monica, California, United States - brown nodules | ecosystem: Host-associated > Plants > Roots > Nodule... | reverse complement strand
ATATAGTTTACGTAAACAAAAATAAAATTGAAAGCTGGTATATGTGTTTTGAAGGGAATGCTAGTATATGAAGTTAATCAATTTTCGCTGTTTTTGTCAAATTAAAAAAAAGGTTAGATATCAAAACAAAAAAAAAAAAGGTGATAAATTATTTACATGTAAATGGGTGAGGTGCATATATGATTTCGTAAAAACAGAGGTGTACTAATAAACTTGTTAATACTATTAAATATTAGCTTTTTTAATCATTGAAAAAACAAACGAAATAAAAATAACTTGTTTGAGTCCCACATAGAAGTGAAAAGTAACATTTCCCATGGTGGGAAAGGATTAACCCTTCCCATGGTAAATGCCACCTAATAATGATATCGTATATATTGTTTTCAGGCGTATTAAAATTGCAACAAATCTGGGATCCGGATTCCATAACTTTTTTGCCGGAAAAGTTATGCGACTTTACTCAATAATGATCCTTGGTTTAATCTCATGGTTCATAGTTTGACACATGTCCCAACTTATTTTGAGTTATTAAAAAACAAATGAGTTGAGATCCATTTCACAAAGCCATACTCATGACCCATCGCCGCCTTCTACAAACCGCCGCCTTCAGACCTCATTGACCGTCGTCGTGCTCGTTATGCACCGCCCCTCTCGCCGCGCTGCCGTCCTGTTCAGAGCTTACTGGATAGTTGAAAATCAATCTTCTCACACCGTCAACTAAAAAATAGAAATGAAAAGCAAAAGTGCGGATCCAAACACAGCGACGAGAGGAGTTGAAGCACGGTGGTCGACGCAGCTGTTCTTAATTTTTGAATTTTGGAAAAAGGCAAAAACACGTGGCAGAATTATAAGGCTTGAGATTGATCTGATGGTGAGGAAAGGTTGAAAGTTTACCTGACTTTGGCGCCACAAAGTCATACAATCGAAAATGTATTTTGGGTTTGTCGTGGTGTTACGTGACACCGACAAGCGTGTTCACAATCAACTCTGTTATTTTTATGGCAACAAACAAACAAGAGGGGGTATTTTGGTCATTAGAGAGGCTGAGAAAGGAAGGAGGGTGGTTAGTGATTTGATTCTTGTCTTCCTCTCCACTGTTCCCCTGTCACCATAATCAACCAATTTAACACCAACAACACTCTAACCAACTCATTCACCTCACATTTTTTGAGATCTCAAATCACAATTTCACATAGAGATGAGAGAACCCTCCTCGGCGATAATTGAAACCAACGGTGGCGGCGTTTCTTCACCGCCGCCTCAACCACTCCTCGAGAGACTCAAAGACTACGGTCAGGAAGACGTTTTTTCCCTTTGGGATGAACTCTCCAATGAGGAACGCGATTTTCTCGTCAAGGACATCCAAGTAACTTCATTCCTACCATTAGATTTGCAATTCAATTTCCTCTCAATCATTTAAAATTCAATTTCGTTTTCTCATGTTTTTGCAGAGTTTAGATCTTTCCAGAATTGACCGTATTATTCGATGTTCATTACGATCTCAAGGTTTTCATTCTTCCATATATAAATGAATTGAATTGTTGCATGTTCATGATTTTTATTTTGTTTGTGCTGCGGGATTGATTTTTGGTTTTTCCCAGGGCTGCCGGCAGCTGCCATTGAGCCGGTGCCGGAGAGCAATGTTTCAAAGGTGGAAGAACGAAGCCAAGAGGAACGAGAAAGATGGTGGAAAATGGGATTGAAGTCTATTTCAGACGGCAAAGTCGCTGTTTTGCTTTTATCCGGTGGCCAGGTATGTAGTATCTTTTCAAACTGTTTCCGATGGAGAAGATTAACAAGTTTTAATTTTTATTTATTTTAAATATGATATTAGTAATAATATTATTATTCGATGGCACTAGCATATTTTAGAATCTTACTATTCATGCAATGCTACTTTTTGGTTTAGTATTTTATGTATAAAAAAAAGATAAGCAGTATGATTGCTCTTTCTTTTTCCTCTTAGATAGGCATTATTTTGTTATAATTCTACACTTTTTGTTTTGATTTTGGGATTTTTTACTCCTTAGGGACGAGTTAGAATTCAGGAGTCTTCAATTTTTGTTGTCCCTAAGAAGCAGCATCATTGGCTGTAAAGATGTGAGAGTGTAAAAGCAGATGCTTTTTTAATCATAAAAAAGTTTAATATAATCTGCTTTCAAGTGTTGCTGTATGTGTATGCTACTACGTATGATGTAAAGCATTGGCTCTTGGTTTATTGTAATCATTAAGTACGATAAAGTTGCTTTATGCGATGGCCTTACCGCTGCTTGCTATATAGTCTCCCTTCTCCTTGGATTCTAACCAAACAACAAATAACCATAAAAAAAAATAGTACTCCTGTTTTATATTTTAGATTATTTAACAAGACATTATACTACACAGTTGTGAATTAATTCAGCCCACCACTCATAAATAACCCATGTGCAAGGTTTCTCCTGTATTATATTTTAAATTATTTCAGTCTATTTTATTTTTAGAAAAATTATAGAGAAATGGTTGTAGTATATTAATAAGGATCTTTGTTGTTGTTGACTAGTTGTTGTTATAAGGTGTACAGCTACTTAAATCTCCCCATTCCTCCATTCATAAACATTCCACACCATCGACTAGTAATATCAAATGCATTATCCCTCCTGAAGTTGCTAGTACACATTTAAATGATTGTGAGAACCTTGTAAAAGATAGATTAACCATCTCAATTAAAACATTACAAGATAATGTCTATAATTAAAAAGTAATATTATCATGAGTTATACAATTTTGTTGCGCAATCAAATTATGACTAATTTTGCAGAGGCATATGTGTTTGCTATAAACTAATAAGATATTTATGTGATTGTATTCTTAGTCCATCTTCAGTTTTGGAAATTACGGATTTGCTTGAATGACATGGTTTTCTGAAAACTATATATGCAGGGTACTAGGCTTGGAAGTTCAGATCCAAAAGGATGTTTCAGTGAGTATTTTCACTTGATATTGAAAGCTCAAGTATTTTTACTAATAGGAAGTTCATTAAGTTCTGTATAATGTTAAAATAATTATTGTCTGTTTAAGCTCTCAACAAAGTATGATAAATAATCAATATTCACTACTCAGTGTATTCATGATTTGATAGATATCTGATGCTTGTTTCTGGGCCATAGATGAATTTGTTTTGTACTTCATAAAAAATGCAAAGTGTGATTTGTTAGAAAGAAAGCAAAACATACTCATCATGGAAAGCATAAAGGTGGTTGTTGAATGTTAGACATGGATGGGTTGCAAGCAAGTTAATATTTGCATGTAGACATAGTAGGCATTTGAAAATTTCTGATACTGGGACTCTGACATTTTTACTGATTCTAAACATGAATACGGAGTGCATTTCCTCTAATATGCTTGAGATTTGTTTTCCTTATGTCTTGCCAGTTTAGCTAAATTTGACTTATAAATTGTATCAAAGTAGCTGAAGGATAGTTTGCATTCCTTTGACAATTGCATAAGCCTTCCTTTGTCGTGAATGTATGTGATATTTCTGTCATTATATAGTGCTTTGAGAGTAAATCGTGAAATATATCTTTATTTATGTGTTTCCATATTTTATTCTAGATATTGGACTACCATCTGGAAAATCACTTTTTCAACTTCAAGCAGAGAGGATTTTGTGTGTGCAGAGATTAGCTGCTCATGCTACAAATGAGAGTAAGTTTCGTTTGTCTTGGTCCAGGTCATTAATGCATTATTCTGTGTTATTATCATCTGTTTGTCTATTGCAGGTTCTACTTCCTCGGTGCAAATACACTGGTATATAATGACTAGTCCATTCACTGATGAGGCAACACGCAAATTCTTTGAAAGTCATAAATATTTTGGTCTTGAAGCAGAACAAGTAAGACGTCTTTAAATATTCTTCTTGCTCAGTAGTACTTATTTTACAATAGTTTGCTAATTTGCTTACATTAGGCTCACTTTTTTAATATATAGGTTACCTTTTTCCGGCAAGGGACCATCCCGTGCGTTTCCAAGGATGGTAGAATTATTTTGGAGACTCCGTATAGGGTAAGGTCTCATTATTTTACTGAGCTTAAGCCAAATATGTTTTCTTATCATTATTTGCTTTCTTAAATTAATGTAAACTAATAAGTAATTAAATGTTCTAATTAAATAACGGGTTTTGAGAACTAATAGCACGGGATGGAGAACTTCTGAAATCCTAATTATTGGTAGCTATAGATATGAACTCTCTATAAGGTAAACATAGTTCAGCAGTCGAGAGCTGAATAATAACAACATACTACTGACATAAAATCAAATGGTGATTTATTTAGTAGAACTTGTTTAACATACTTTTGTCATGCTACCAACTAGGCAGGGTTATTCTTTTCAACTTTTAGTTTATGAAAGAATAAATCTCATGAGAGAATGAAAATGATTAAAAAAAAGGTTTAGAAATTTGCTTTTGTCAGGAACAACCAACTTTTCCAAAAGCTTAAGCTTTTAAGTTGAAAGTGAAAACTTATGAATGGCTTTATATCTAAAATGACCCTTATCCAAGAGCCCTTTGGAACTAAAGCATGGACAATTCACAAGTCCATCCTACCTTGTGCTGAAATTCCATTTTATTTTGATGAATGGGAACAGCAGGGATGAAACATTTGGCCACTTGATCACAGTGGCTATAATACCAAAAGCCTGAGATGTTAGAAGGTTCAAGGATGGTTTTATCTTTCATTTCTGGTTGTTTCCACTATATTTCTTATGTTTTAACTGTTTCATGGGGTATTCATTGTCCTTCTATTCAATAAATCCTTCCATTGTCACAGAAATTCTTGTCCCAGCAGTATTTTCATTTTTTGTTGGATTGTTTTAATAATTGGGGTTTAAAAGACAGGAACCATTTAAAGCCAAGGATTACTGGTTGGAAGAGGCGCATTTGTGCGTCTAGAACTTGAAATGATTAGGGTCGTGCCCGGCTTCTTATAGTGCAATGTTGTTTATTTTTAATAAAAAAGCAACATGTATCACTGATTTAGACATTCAAATCATAATAATAGGAAATTAAATTACAAATAAAAAACTTTGTTTTCTTTCTCTGCCTCACCCAGTTTTTCAATTATTTCGTGTCATGTAAAGCATCTATAATCTAATTTGGAATGAGCAGATGAGGATGAGATTCTTTATTCGCAACTTATAGCTTTGCCTGTCTTATTTTATGTCTGTCTTGTTACATTTGAACTGTCCAATTGTATATTTTATAACTCTATTTGATTTCTGTCTGGTTGATTACTATTTTAAACTTTTGAAACCAGGTAGCAAAAGCTCCTGACGGTAATGGCGGAGTGTATTCAGGTACCTTTATGAGTCCTTTACTACATCATATATGATATTTTGTTGGGCAAGTTTGGATCTATTAGAACACTCTTTTTTGTGCGTGTTCAGCTCTGAAGTCTACCAAATTATTGGAGGATATGGCCTCAAAAGGAATTAAGTATATTGATTGCTATGGAGTTGACAATGCACTGGTGATTTTTCTTTGTTTTCTTTCCTCTTTTGACTGTTGAATCAATCTGTTTTATTGGTCATCTCTAACTTCTTATTTAAAGAAGTATTGACTTGGACTTGTCAACCAGGTTCGAGTTGCTGATCCATCTTTTATAGGTTACTTCATTGATAAAGGTGTTGCTGCCGCAGCAAAAGTCGTCCGCAAGGTAACCGATTTTTTAACACTCATGCTAACAACCAATCAAATCTGAGTTTAAGAACACAATATGCATGCCTTATTCTTCGCCTGACTAGTCACGTCTTTGTAGAGTATATTTGAATTTGAGAGGTCTAGTTATCCATGACCCTTATTTTCCTGATCAGTGCAAGGAGGCTGGGAGAGTTGGATAATCATTCTGCATGGATTGTTTTTGCTGGAATGCCTCCTTTTAGTTTTCTTCTCTGAATGATTGAATCACCGTTGCTACATTCACAGTCTCCTTTTCATATATCATATCTCTATAGTTGAGATTATTACTGAATTAATAATACAAATACAGTGCTATGCGTCCTTCTATAAATCTGCAGAAAGAAGATTAGACTGTACTGTACGAACATATTAGAATATCCCAAGTAGGAGGTTTGGTTGGTGAGCTGAGAGATGTTGAAGGAGTTTCTAACTAGGTTTTCCAGGTCTAAAATCTGGAAACTAACATAACTAATAATTTACCAACATTTGGCTATTATATAGAAAAATAACACATTAGAATGTTCTTGATATTCCCTTCCAAACAATTTGATGTTTATTTCATATTTCAATTCTGATTATCTTGCACTCCTTTTACTCCACTTTTTTTTTTTCCTCTCTTTCTTCCCTACCCCTCACATCCCTCATTGGGGTGTGAGAAATTTTATCCAACATATTTCCATAGATTATAATTTTGATCCCAACTTATGATCCTACCACTGCAATTATTGCAAGCATAACTCGGGAAAATGAACTAGAACTCAGGAATCCAATTATTTAGGCAGTTGGGCAATAACTCTGAAATAAAATAGAACCCAGGGATTCAATTATTCAGGAAATTGGGAAACAAATCAGAAAAGTAAAGTAGTTCTCAGGGATCCATTTATTCGATAGAACTAAAACATAAGGGCAGCATCCATTAATTAGTTCAAGGTTTAATTTTTTTTTTATTCCTTGCAAATATGACTCATTTTGGTGTTAGACACTGCAAAAAAATAAAAAAAAACACATGATCCCTTAAAAAACAAAAACTTGTTCTGGTCATTGTCATCTTTTTATTTATTTTTTTGTTGACAATTGTTATTTGGTTTTAGTCTCGATAACATTTGGCACATGTTTCGTAGTGTTTACATTAATTGATAATTCAATAGATTTTGTGCCTCTCATAGTTTATACTAGTATATGCTTGTAATAGATAGGATAGATAACAGTTGGCACTTGACAGCTATTCACAGCTGTCAAGTGACTGCCACCTGTCCCCCAGAGTGCTGGGCGTGAGGGGTGTATTGGGAAAAACCCAAGTCCCACATTGGATAGATAAGACTCTTGATAAGAGTTTATATAGAGGAGGCAATCTTCACCTTACAAGCCGGTTTTGTAAGGATGAGTTAGGCCCCAAAATTTCTAACATGGTATCAGAGCTTGTCGAATTCAAGGGCCATCTACCGATTCACGCACCAAGTCCAAAGAGTGCTGGGCGTGAGGGGGGTGTATTGGGAAAAACCCAAGTCCCACGTTGGATAGATAAGACTCTTGATAAGAGTTTATATAGAGGAGGCAATCCTCACCTTACAAGCCGGTTTTGTAAGGATGAGTTAGGCCCCAAAATTTCTAACAGTTTCGTAGTGTTTACATTAATCAATAATTCAATAGATTTTGTGCCTCTCATAGTTTATACTTATTAATTTGGTCTTGGTATGACAGGCATATCCGCAAGAAAAGGTTGGAGTGTTTGTACAGAGAGGTAAAGGTGGTCCTCTTACCGTGGTTGAATACAGTGAGTTGGACCCATCACTAGCTTCTGCAGTCAATCAAACTACCGGCCGCCTTCGTTTTTGTTGGAGCAACGTTAGTCTGTTCTTCTTTATAATCTAATGTCTTCTGCTTTCCAAACATTTTTTTGTATGTGATTTAAGCATCATTTCCCTTGAAATTTGACATGGTCTTATAAAACGGAAAGGTAGGGGTTGAAGAGTTAGCATCCTACACTTCCTAATTAAATGGAAACCTAGTATCAACTTTTGATAGTGACATTGTGAGATCCAAACAGGAGCTTTGGTTCTATTCATATATTACCAGTTAGCAAATTAGAAACTATGGGAACCTTGTGATCATCTAATTTGCTTATTATTATCTTACACAATGCCTTCAGGTTCTATACATAAAGTATCTGAAACAAACACTACTTTCAGGCCTTCTTTTCCTATCCATCGATGCGGTTGCCGATGCCACCTTAACATCTCACAGGCCATAACTCAACTTGCTTTATCAACCAAAACATAAATAGAAAGAGATCAGGTTACATGTCTTGATGGTGTCAATCAACCTATTTAACCAACCCCATTAATGGGACAATGATCGGTACTTATTGGTGCTGTTTTTTAATACTATTGTCAATGATCAGCAATCATGTATAAGAATGGTTATTAATGTATAAACCACGATAAAAAAAATTCGCTCTGCATTTGAAAAATTGACCTATCACTTCTGCTGTATGCATTGTAAGTTATCTGCCAGATGTCTTATTAAAATTTTGATTTCAGGTCTGCTTACACATGTTTACTTTGGATTTTCTAAACCAAGTAGCAAATGGCCTTGAAAAGGACAGCATGTAAGAGACCTATCTTGCTTCTCAATTCTCAGTGTTATCCGAATTCCACGTGTTAAGAAATTAATTTATTATGCAACCTTGTAGTCTTATAGCTAAATTCAAGCTAAAAAGTAAAATAAAAATAAAAATGGTGTTTACCCTCTGATACCTAGGGGAAGGGGACCCTATGAAATCGGAGTTTGGTTTGGTGGTAAGTAAAGTCTAGCCAAGAATTGTTCCACCCAGGCTCTCCCTAAAAAGTAATTTTATATTGCTATAGTATAGAATTTGCTGCAGGAAAAAAATTTAGTTGCATCACTAGTTAATCAGATGCCATAGTTTTAATGTCTTATGATCCATGCATCAATTCTATATGCAGTTACCACCTTGCAGAGAAGAAAATCCCTTCCATACATGGATATACAATGGGATTAAAACTTGAACAGTTTATATTTGATGCATTTCCATATGCTCCTACAACTGCACTTTTTGAGGTGACTACAATTCTGATTATTACATGAAACTATGCAAATTTTTTCCTGACATGGTGCTTGGTTAAGAATGCTACTCTTATTGCCTCTTTCATGCGTCCATGTTCAGGTATTACGCGAGGAGGAATTCGCACCTGTAAAAAATGCAAATGGATCCAATTATGACACTCCAGATAGTGCTAAAATGCTTGTTTTTCGACTTCATACTCGTTGGGTAGTTGCTGCAGGTGGCTTCTTAACACATTCAGTGCCCTTGTATGCAACAGGTAAGTTCTCCCTCATGCACATTTCATTAGAAAAATTATTATCTTATCTAACTCATCCTTTCCTTTCATGATACGTGGTTGCCTCTTGTTCAGGTGTTGAAGTGTCACCACTCTGTTCATATGCGGGTGAAAACCTGGAACCTATATGTCGAGGAAGAACATTTCATGCACCTTGTGAGATTACATTCTAGTTCTATCCTGTTTGTGCGGGCTTGTTGTGATTGCAGTAAGGGAGTTCTCAGTCCCATACATGTCTGAGGATATATTTATGTATGCCTCATATCATTCGCATGTATCAATGTATCTGATCATCTGTATCTTTTCCAATCTGTTTCTGATTGGCTTTTTTGTTTTTGGTTTTTAACTTCTAATTTTTTATTGATATGTATCAATGTAATCTGTTTTATCAATGTACATGTATCATATTTGTTTTGACCATTTATTTGCCCGTGCAGAATCAAATATGCAGTCCCATTTTCCTGAAATTTCCCGATTATACTGCACTGTCGATAGTATTTTACTTGCTCCCTAAGGAAATTGGGTTTGAGGCATATGATTTTTAAAGCGGATGATTTATTTTGGAGAAGTTACATTTTAGTAAAAGTGACTCACAAATGAGTTCAATAAAATATACTGGGAAGGTGTAATCACTTGAATGTTTTGGCCATTTGCAAGTGTATTTTGATTTTTAGGTCTTCTTCCATTTTAAATCCTCTCGAATGTATTCACTTTCATTTTTACCTTGTCAATGTTTTTCTTTTGAAAACGGCTGGTTACAACCCCTCGTAACTTTTAAACTTATAGTATCCTAGTCATATTTAACTTATTCTTATTTTTGGTGTTTGGGCATCGTATGCAAAGTGAGATCACGTAAATGAAATTTATATGTTTAGCACATATGTAAACTTATTCTTATTTACATATTGTCTCTAAATTATGAGTTTCTATATCTTGCATGCCAACTCACTTCAAATACGTCTATGTAATCTCAGTTTAGGTATGTAAACTCATGTACAACCTATAAATATATTGAGTTTTTAAATCTTACTCAAACTCATTTTAAGTTAGTTTTAAGTAAACTTAATTCAAGTGCTTATATGAAAACTCGGTTTAAGTATATTTATATAAACTTAGTTCAAACTCAATTCAAGTATATTTTACAGTACGATTTACACATTCTAAGTTCAAATACACTCACCAAATTCATTTTAAGTACATTTACAAACTTTATTTGAATATGTTTATGCAAACTCAGTTCAAGTACTTTTTATATAATATTTGAAAGTTTGAAATGGAGCTCAAAATAATTTAGTCAATTTAAACCTTTTAAAATTTTACAAGGGATGTAATTTAGAATTGTAGGTGAACCTTCCTAGATGATTTTCTAGTAACATCTCTTAAAATATGATTACACCCCGAAATCATCAAAATATCTTTAAAATAAAATAAAATTTTCAATGCACCAAAAACACCTTCTCTCGTCTTTCAAAATCCCTTCGTAAAAATAAGCATACCTCTCCTCACTTTTTGTAAAATGTTACTTTGTTTCTCTCATATTATTGTTTCATCCAATTTCGATTTTTAACCCAATTTGAGCACCTCATTTCAATTTTATATCGCTTTTGCATGTTTTCAAGTAACCTTTGGATTAGTTGGTTCTTTAATCGGATACTATTTTTTTTAAAAAAGGTGTTATTGTATCATGTGTAAATACTTTTTGGGTTACGTTATCTTGTGCCCTAAGGGCACATGTTAAACAACCTAAAAATAGAAATATTCTCTTAAAATTTGTGCATTCAATTAATTAAAAGTTAAAAAATTGAATTCAAGTTCTAACAAAAAATTTCCCATACTTTTATGCCATTAGATTACTTAATCGCATTATATTTAATTTAATGGTGAATTTATTAATTAATTCAATAATGAAATAGATGATGTAAAATTCATCTCACAGTATAATTAGTCCATTTATAGAGATCTTCTATGCTAATACATCAAGGTCAATCCTTTCGGAATGACTATAGGTTACTCATAAGGGATGAAGTTTGACAAATAATCACGTAAAAAAAATAAAATGCAATGTTTTTATTTTACTGAAAATGAAATGTTCAAAGTCTAATCTAATTCTTGGAGTGGAGCGGCACATAATCAAACTCAATGAACCACGGAAATAAAGCTACGCGTCATTATGATATGACACTCAAATTTGAATCAAGACAAGATCTTCACTTGTGTTTGAGATTTTTCGAAGCTTATATGGTCAACCTTTTCCAAATTCCATTTTAATTTGAACGTGTTGGATATTTCTTGAGCACTAAGGTACCTTTCTAGGGTGTGTACACTTCGATTTTTTTCTTATTTTGGTTTCAAGTTTTCAGTTCGTTTAATTTTTTTTATTTGATATAAATACAACTTTATAGAGTTCGTGCACTAATTCCATTAAAAAAAATTACTACCCGCAAAAAGCCTATGAAGTATATGTAACTCTAAATAATATTAGCAAAATATGGTAACGTGGTCTTAAAAACTTATATAAAATTTTAAGCAAAGCGATCAACTGTTTTTGTAAAATCAATTGATGCCTTAGATGTGGAAATTAGAATTACAAGACTTGTTCTCCTAGATTTGCACCATTAAAAATAAGACTTACCTATTTCAATTTCTTCTGGATTGAGAAATTCATTCATAACCATATCATATCTATAATAAATTAAATCATGCCATATAGCATTGTGACAAACAACCAAGCAAATTGGTCTATATTGATTCAAGCTCTCCGGGTGATAAAATTTAGGGATTAATGCCAAAAATGATGTCTTAATACTTAGTTTGGTTTATGTTTTTTACACTCTCAATTTCATTGAAAATAATATAAATTTGATCTTTTTCATGTTGATGGAAAAACTCTCCCAGGTGAAAAATGGAAATTGGATTTAGAGCATTTTGGGTGACAAGGTCGGGAATACATGGCTGAAGTACTTCTTATTCATTACACATAAAATAAGACATTAATTATAATTTTCTTTGTAATATAATTCATGTTATACACACATATATTTAATGAAGGGTGGTTTGTGTATCACCACACAAAAAATGGGTAGCACTTGGGTGACATTGTGGTTGGTGACATTATGACATTGACCAACCACAATATCACAAGTGTCTTTCTTCTTTCTTTTTCATAATATTTTTTTGTTTCTTGTACATGTGTGACATTATGGTTGGCCAATGTCACCGGTGTCAACCAGTGTTTTCCCTCAAAAAATATAAAGACATGAATCTAGGAGCGATGTGAAACGAATCAAACGTTAATAGAAAGCCACGTAGGTCTTCCTCTAGCCACACCCAATCCTTCATAAATCCACTTGTTGCTAACTCCAACTCTTCTTCATCATCACTTTCCTCTGCACTCATTCTACTTTTAAGGTTTGTGCTCCCTTTTTCTCTTAACTTTGCTCTTCATGTTATTATTACTGTTATGTTACTTTACCTTACTTTAATTTTATCAATACCTTCATTATTTTTAGTAATTTCATTCTTTTGAGTTCTATATTATGGACCCTTTAATCTAGAAACCTCTTTCTCTGTTGATTTGTTTGATAAGAAATTAATTTACAATCACAATTGGATTTATTTATTTTCCTGTTAAACACAGAATTATTAGTTGTAGTTAATTAAGATTAAGACTTCATAATTTGGTTTCAGATGGCAGCATCATCAGCATGTCTTGTTGGTAATGCTTTATCCGCAAACAGTAATAGAACTACTCTTGGTAAGGATTTGAATGGAAGATATCTCTTTTCATCATGGAGATTTTCTTCATTGAATAATAAGGCATCAAAACCATTTTCCATTAAAGCCTCCTTAGACCAAAATCAACAGGAAGGAAGAAGAGGGATTTTGAAATTGTTGCTTGGAAATGTCGGTGTTGGTTTGCCGGCATTATTGGGAAATGGAAAAGCTTATGCTGCTGATGAACAAGGGTCGTCCTCCAGAATGTCATATTCGAGGTTTCTAGAGTATTTGGATAAGGATAGAGTTACCAAAGTTGATCTATATGAGAATGGAACCATAGCTATTGTTGAGGCTGTGTCTCCTGAATTGGGAAATAGGTTGCAGCGTGTTCGAGTTCAACTTCCTGGACTTAGCCAAGAGCTTCTTCAGAAATTCAGGGAAAAGAACATTGACTTTGCAGCTCATAATGCTCAAGAAGATTCCGGTTCTCTTTTGTTTAATCTCATTGGGAATCTTGCTTTCCCTGCTGCTGTCATTGGTGTATTGTTCCTTCTCTCGAGGCGGTCCGGTGGAATGGGAGGTCCCGGTGGACCTGGATTTCCTATGCAATTCGGCCAATCTAAAGCCAAGTTTCAAATGGAACCAAACACTGGAGTGACTTTTGATGATGTTGCTGGGGTGGATGAAGCCAAGCAGGATTTTATGGAGGTGGTTGAATTTCTCAAGAAGCCCGAGAGGTTCACTTCTGTTGGTGCTCGCATTCCGAAAGGAGTTCTTCTTGTTGGTCCTCCAGGTACTGGAAAGACCTTGTTAGCCAAGGCTATTGCTGGTGAAGCTGGTGTTCCGTTTTTCTCTATATCAGGTTCTGAGTTTGTCGAGATGTTTGTTGGTATTGGTGCTTCTCGTGTCCGTGACTTGTTCAAGAAGGCTAAAGAGAATGCTCCTTGCATTGTCTTTGTTGATGAAATTGACGCTGTTGGAAGACAAAGAGGGACTGGAATTGGTGGAGGGAATGACGAAAGAGAACAGACCCTCAACCAACTTTTGACAGAAATGGACGGATTTGAGGGTAATACCGGTGTCATTGTTGTTGCTGCAACTAACAGGGCCGACATTCTTGACTCTGCGTTATTGAGACCAGGCCGATTCGATAGACAGGTATGAATATGATTATATTACGGAATGCCTTATATGTTTATGAATGATTAAATTATTGATCAGAATGTTTTTGCAGGTATCGGTTGATGTTCCAGATGTAAGGGGAAGGACCGAAATCCTAAAGGTTCATGCTAACAATAAAAAATTTGATAATGATGTTTCTCTTGAAGTGATTGCAATGAGAACACCTGGTTTCAGTGGAGCTGATCTTGCAAATCTATTGAATGAAGCTGCTATATTAGCTGGTCGGCGAGGAAGGACAGGGATTTCACCTAAAGAGATTGACGATTCTATTGATAGGATTGTCGCTGGAATGGAAGGAACATTAATGACCGATGGGAAGAGCAAAAGTTTAGTGGCATATCATGAAGTTGGGCATGCTATTTGTGGGTAAGAAATTAGCTATCATTTCGTCTTTCCCAAGTAGATATAGTGTAACATTGCAATGAAAGCAAGGTTTTGTGGTCTAAATGATATTGTGTTACATAACATTAGAAGCTATTGCACTCTAAAAATTCCCACAAAGTTGGTTTGTAACATCTATCTGTACTTGATTGCAGAACTTTGACTCCTGGTCATGATGCGGTACAAAAGGTGACATTAGTTCCTCGAGGTCAAGCTCGGGGTCTTACATGGTTCATTCCTTCCGATGACCCAACTCTGATCTCAAAACAACAACTCTTTGCAAGAATTGTTGGAGGATTAGGTGGTAGGGCTGCAGAAGAAATTATTTTTGGTGAGCCGGAGGTTACAACTGGTGCAGGTGGTGATTTGCAGCAAATCACCGGTATAGCAAGACAGGTAATTGTTCATTAGAATTCTGTGCCGCATCATATCTCCTATTTTTTCTTCCTTTTTATTTTGTAGCATGAAAAATTGTAACATATTTATAATCTGATTTCATTTTAGTAACATTTTATCATTAGTCTAAGTTGTGTTGTTAGATACAACTACAATTAATTGGTGAGACTTGCAATAAGATCCAATCATATGATTTCTTCAATGCCTTTAACTATTTTTTTTATTATTCTAATAGAAACAACGATGATGCAGATTTAGAAGGATCCTATTCCTTACGATAATATCTTTTGATTTTCCTTTCTTATCTTCTGATGTCTAGATAAATGTTAATGATACTCTTGCAGATGGTAGTCACATTTGGAATGTCTGATATTGGTCCTTGGTCACTTATGGACTCGTCAGCTCAAAGTGGCGATGTTATCATGAGAATGATGGCAAGGAACTCAATGTCAGAAAAGCTTGCAGAAGACATTGATACCGCTGTCAAGAGATTGTCAGATGAAGCATATGAAATTGCATTGACACAGATAAGGAACAATCGTGAGGCAATTGATAAGATTGTGGAAGTCCTTCTGGAGAAGGAGACATTGAGTGGAGATGAATTCCGCGCTCTACTGTCAGAGTTTACTGAAATTCCAGTTGAAAATCGGGTTCCTCCTTCAACTCCAGTAGCAGTCGCTGTTTGAATGGCCTGTATGTAGTTATTTTATAATGTATGTATCATCTCAGAATACGAAGTTACCCTCTTCATTATGCTTCAAATTTGTGAATGACAAGCTTCTAGCTTACATTTTAATTGTTATAGTGTTGATAGTGACAACATACAATATATACAAATAGTACATATTTGATTGCAGAAATCCACAGTTTGTTTCAACACATCTATTATAATGTACAATTTGTTGTGAGTAACAACTAACAAACCATTAATTAATAAAAGCTTATGGCCTAGCCTACTTCAGGCTCAAGTTAAGCCAAAACATTTTAGAAGTCTCTTTAACCAAGATGGCTATGTTTTATGTCATTTAGAAGGTCTTTAAGCCTACCACACCGGTCTATTTAATTGATAAAAACAATTGTTTTTGCCATCGTTATTATAGTGAAGCTTATACATTGTCATTAAAATCATGTTCACTTTCATTTTAAATAATTTGATCATGTTAGTCTACATAAATACTGAAATTTGTAAGCTTATTGAGATATAAATTTATGGCTGTTTTATAAGCTTGTTACAAAATAGATTATCATGTTGGTCAAAATATTTAAGAGGTAGGTTATACCTTAAAAAAAGTTTATATCGTTTGTACAAATTATACTGATCTTTCAAAAAAAAAAATATATAAAAAAGAAGGAATGTGCTTAGAATTTAGAAAATTACTTTTCTGACATTGACAAGTTTACATTGACACAAGAAAATTACGCAAAATCCCCCAGCGGTAGTTAACTACCGTTGAGAAAGCCGGCAGCAGTTAACTGCCGCTGGTGCCAGCGGTAGTTATCTGTCATTGATGCCAACGGTTGTTAACTACTGCTACGTGTTTGGTTCCATTTCCAGCAGCTCACCTTCCATTTTTCATAACCAAATTCTTTCATACTTAAACAAATTCATCCAAAATTTTAATCCTTAGCATGATAAACAAAGTTTTTCATCCAATTGCAAATTCATGAATATTAAATGTACGAAATAATATTATTTAACAGGATAAAATTAAAACGCAAGAAATAATATAAAACGTACGTAAATGTCATAGAAATACGAAAATATACGGAACATGTCATAATAATACATCACCATCATCATAGCCCTGCTGCCTACGATGCCTCTGCCCCCTGCGTTGCTGGCAATCTGATACGTAAGGGCAGGGCGACCAATACTGCCAATCCGAATCATCTCCTGCACCAGCTCCTCTCTAGTCATCTCGCTGCTCTTGCCCACAACATTATCAGCTATCTGCACCACATCCCTGATGATCGTCAGTGTGTCAGGCAGCTCTCTGGCATGCTCCTCCTCTATGATCTGCTCCACGTTCGTCGGCTTGGGAGGAGATCCTTCATCAAGTGGGAGAATACGAGGGTGAGAGACTTTGGCATACCAAGCCATGTAGCCAGGCTCATGATGCCATGGTCTTTGACACCTCTGTCTCCAATCAGGGTAGAACCACGCCTGAGTGTCTAGCAACACAGTGGTCAGCAACTGCGTAGGCATCTGAGCGACAGATGACAGATGTCTGGAAACGTCCTGTACATACTCAAACTGCCTCTTCACCCGCTCAGGTAAATGACGGTAGACCCTCTCCTTCCCGCACATCAGCCATCCCGAGTAAGTGCACAGAAGCTGAAAAGAGCGCACTTCTCTGTGATCACCATATGTACAAAACCTCACATCATCCACCTCTAAGTGATCCAGCCGTAAGCGGTAACGATGCACATCTTTATGCCATCTGCTAGTAAGCCATCTCCCTGCACATGGTCTCTCCTTTTTCCACTTCGTGTTAGGCTTCCTTGGGTACGAACCTGACAAATGCTCCAAAATCCATTTCTGCAACAAAAAAATAATACACAAAAATAAGTATTCGAGTTAAATATTAAATAAATCTAATACATTATAAAAACTTCACAAAAATATTTAAATAACATCCTAAATAAAAGTAGTCGAACTTAGGAAAAAAAATAATCTAACATGATGATGAAAATTATAAAATAAATTCATAAATAAATGAAGATAAATATTAAAATATTACCATAAGAAGGGTCGTACAACCGACCATCGTTATGTTATTTAGAATAACAGAATCATCCAGATAATCGTACAGGTAAGTTAAGGTCATCCCTCCCCATGACCACTTCCCAATCGCCTGCAAGTCCGCCATATAATCAAGATATATCAAGTCGATGTGTCTGTTCGTTTTGTTAGTGAGCAGCACACTACCGACGAGATATAGAAGAAAACTCCTCACACACCACTGCCTCCTGCCTGCATCTCCTCCCTCGTCTGTGGGTCCTCCAGCCGTCTAGCCTCTGTCAGGTGGGCTTCATAAAGCCGCTTCAGTGTCAGATAACTGATATGAGCAGGAGACTCAGTCCTTGCCTCAGCACGAGCATCAGCTTCTGACATGCCCAACAACCTAATCATCAAATCAAGCCCACGGTCCCGATCCATTGTCACGTCATGGTCCAGCATGCGACCCTGAATAGGAAAGTGGAGGAGATTATACACATCGTCCAAAGTGATCGTCATCTCCCCCACAAGTAGATGAAAACTAATGGCCTCTGTGTGCCACCTCTCGCATAGAGCATGAATCATAGCATGAGCCACACTAGAATACCCGGTGTATATCAAATGATGTAGGCCAGACGCCTCTACAGGATCCCAAAACCACCTCAATCTCTTCTCCGGTATATCAAGCTCTCTCTCACCTTTTTCCCTGCATTTATACACTTATACTCCCCATCATGCCACATCTGAAAATCAAATGAATTAAGACATTGTCACTACAAATTTTAAAGAATTTAAACACTTACGCTACATTCTTTAAAAAATTTAAACAATTACGCTACATTCTTTAAATAATTTAAACATTACACTACATTCTATAAATAATTTAAACACTTACGCTACATTCTTTAAAAAATTTAAACACTTACGTTATATTCTTTAAAAAATTTAAACAATTACGCTACATTCTTTAAATAATTTAAACACTCAAGCTACATTCTTTAAAAAATTAAAACACTTACGCTACATTCATTAAAAAATTTAAACACTTATGCTACATTCTTTAAAGAATTTAAATACTTACGCTACTAATTTTAATCACTTTAAAGCATTTAAAGAGTTTTAAAGAATTTAAACACTTACATTATGATGGTTCACCCAAAGAGGGTTCGCCACGTGCCTCGCGTAGTTGGACAACAATTCCGTGGTCTCAGGACCTCCAGGAAAGGGAGGCCCTCCAACAGGGTATGGCAGTATCAACAGAACACGACGACCTTGTCGCCACCGAGTCTGAGGCTCAGGCTCACCATCAGGAACTACATTATCTGCCTCAAGATAATCCGCCACAACATCCTCCGGCACCTCCTCATCATTTGCCACCTCCTCATCCTCTGCATCGTGCTACGGCTGATAAAACATTCTCTCATCCTCCATCCGATCATATCCAACAAAACCCTCATCTGCATACCCGAGATAATCATGCGCTGGTGTCATATCAACCACCTGGGAGGAGTAATCCATATGTGACTGTGAGCTCTCTACACCTGCCCTCGCGTCCCTACACATCCGAGTCTTTGGGACATACTGGTTTTGATCCACCGTCTCTCTCCGAGCGCTAGCGGTACTCGCCTCTTTACCTTTACGCATCCTCGCCTCTCTAATAAGCCGATGCTGCTCATCCTCCTCCCCAGCCATATCTGCACAAAAACAAAATAAAAATAACATAAATACATGGACAATGTATTTAGGCATTTCAAAGGAATGTAAAGGTATACAAATATAAAGGATGCATATTCTAGGCATATATGATTTTGATTGATATTTGATAGATATATACATTATAACACAAAAATTCAAACTAATCAAACTAAGCAACTGAAGTCCTTTTGAAATGCATATATGGTTATTATATCATGATGTCCAAACTAATCAAACTTGCCAAAAAATTCAAAAATGCAAACTTGTAATCATTATAACATATATACATTATAAAATTGAACATATTTGCAAAAAAAATACACAAAAAAAAAAAGCAATATTTTCTCACTTAGGCATTTCATCAAACACTTTAAGTGCATTTCAAAATACTAGCACAATTAGTGTTAATTCAACATCAAATTCAACTACATTGTACCTAAACCTACTCTAAACAACAATGTCAGCATAAACAATCCATCAAAGCATCTAAATCATGCATAATTTGCACTTTTCTAACTTAATCTAAAACTAACATTTTGCTCAAAATTATGAAAACTAACACCCTAAACAAACTACATTGCATGTAAATAGGAAGAAAAAAACTTATTTGTGATTTACTTGAAGAAATTAGGATGATTTTTGAGCAAATGAGGATTGAGAGATTTTGATTAAAATTTGATGTTTGTGTTGAATGTGTTCTGTAACCAGAACTGGAAGTTTCTGCGTTCATATCATAAACATTGCAACGGCAGTTAACTGCCGCCGGTTTTCCCAACGGTACCGTTGGGGGATTTAACGTAATTTTCTTGTGTCAATATGACGTTTTTGAAGTCAGAAAAACAATTTTCAAAGATATATATTACATAAGATTGGCTTTGTATAAAATAAAATAAAAAGTTTGGGCTGGGCTGGTGTGGCTATTACAACACCCAGCCTCACATAAATCCGCCCCTGGATCCAATTTCACCATCCACTTGTGGGACCCTATTCAAAAGCAAAACGTAGCTCTGAATGGGCTTAACCCACCAAAATTAACATCAGAGAGAATTGAATCTGAGACCTGAAAAGGAACACACTTCAAGGTTTCAAGTTAACCACCTTGATCAAGTATTGATTACGATGGTACAAAGGATTCACTCTAAGTCATCCTTGCCCATCAATATATTCTATCGAATTCATTATTACTGATATTATTTATAGATATTTATATACATGAATAATATTTAGATCCTTAACCGATGTCCTTTGTAAATGTGAAAAATCTTCCACCAGCTTTTTCATCATTCATCCATAAGAAGTAATTGCAATGACATAATAGAATATAAGTGGTCTTAGTTGATCAATTGGTGAACGTAATTGTTTGATGAACCATTCGGTTTTGCTCAAAAGTCCAACAATTTAGTGGATCATAATTTAAATCGCACAAAATTTATCGGGAGATATGATCCAATCAGTTTTTTTTTGTTTTTGCATTGGAAGCTATCTCCCGATCGGCTTATTTTAAAAGTTGAGCAATTCACAGGATACATGGAACAATTACCAATGGTGAATAGTGGATGAAAACATGATTAAAGCCCCTCAAATTGAAAACATAATTAAAAAATTTATTATCCACTTCAAGTTTCACTCCATGAAATAGCAAATATGACATTTCGCCCAAAAAAAGAAGGCTTAAATATGCAAAACTTCCCTCTAAGTTCGCGTGTTTTTGCAATTCGTTCTTGTATCTTTTTTTTGTTTCAAAAGCATCCTTGTAAGTTGTTAACCGTTTGTTTTTAGTCCCTTCCGTTAACTTTCGTTACAAAAACGCTTTGATGGCAAACAGAGTCACACCTGGCGAAGTGTGAGTTGGCAAAAACAGGCTTATGTGTACTGAGAGATGACAGGTGGCTAGAACAGAGGGACCAAAACCAAAAACGCAAATGTGCAGAGGGATGAAATTAAAAAAACATAAATATCAAAATTTGAAATCTAAAAACAAGAGATTTCATCTTCTTCATCCGTCTATTTTTTTCTTCTTCATCTCTCTTCCAATTTCTTCTTCATCTCTCTGCAATGACCCACAATTTTCAGCAATAGATACACATTTTCCTCAAAAAAAATTCCCTACATCATTAATCTTTCTTTTTCGTCATTCTTTGTTCTATGTATTCTTCGAATTTCGTTCTTCATCTTCTTCAATCTTGCTAGGAACCGTAGAACTATGTTGAAGTCAAGAAATACAAACTAACTAAACCCAGAATCGTAAATTCGAGCAAAGCAAACTCGAACCCAGATTCGAGCAACGATAGGCAGAGGAAAAAGC
>Ga0228711_1004478_pt1 | contig 21476 bp, 5 predicted proteins | sample MedpolnodulmetaG_2_FD_177996 | JGI IMG/M metagenome (GOLD analysis project Ga0228711, IMG submission 177996) | Root nodule microbial communities from Medicago polymorpha collected in Santa Monica, California, United States - brown nodules | ecosystem: Host-associated > Plants > Roots > Nodule... | reverse complement strand
TTTTTTGTTGATATATCTTATAAAGAATACTCGAGATAGTAGTATTATTTCTATCTATAAATATCAATTTCGTTTTAAAATGTTATTATTAAGTATATGTTCTTTAGTTTCCAAACAATTAGATATATTGTAAAATTATCCATAATTTATTTATTATTTTTCTGCCGTTGTATATCTCGAATGTTGTTCATGATCAGATGTATCTCTTAACAAGTTTTTGGAGTGGTGATGGTAAGGAGGTTGATGTCTTTGTTATAATCAATGTTTCATTGACGTTGTCATGATATCAAAAATGAAAAAATATAAAATATTTGATCGCATAAATGTTTATAGTATCTATTTTGCGGTTGATTTTTATGTATTTTCTTGTGTACTTTCTCTTATCTCTATTATAAATGAAAATTCATTTTAAAGTTTATTTAATAAATAATGTATTTGGATAAATTATAGACTAAATACATCATATATTGAATAAATTTAAAAATGATTTTCTCTTATAACAGATATCAGAGGAAGTACTCCATCCGTTACTAATTATAAGCAAATTTAACTTTTTAAGTTCATTCAATTAATGTGGACCACATACATCATTAACTGAATGAATCTAAAAAGTCAAATTTGCTTATACTCTCTCCATCCCATAATAATTGAGTCATTTACAAAAAAAAATGTCCCAAAATAACTGAGTCATTTCACTTTTCAATACAACATTAATTACTTTTTTTCCCATTTATAACTCTAATTAATACTACTTTCATCACTCTCAATTCAATATATTCCACTTTGCATTTATGATAGTGGAGAATGCACTAATACTTAACAAGAACACTTAAAACCATTTTTCTCTCTCCTTTAATTATACATTTGTCTTAATATCTGTGAAATGAACAAGTGACTCAGTTAATCCGGGACGGAGGGAGTAATTAACAACGGGGGGAGTATTGTTGATTAGTGTTTTTTCTTTTCATGTTTTTTCAACAAGGTTTTTGTCTCTCAAGCTTTTGTTTATCGGGAAAAGTTAAGGACACAAGTTAATGAATCAATTATAGTATTTTCTTTTTTGTTGAGATGTGAGTATTGAATTTAATTTTTGAATTTGTAATAAATAGAAGAGAAATGCTAGGAACACTCTCTTTCTAACACTCTCTCTCTTATTGGGTGAAACCCATGTGGGTCTCACCACTTTATGTGGGATCCATTTCCAATGTGTGGTACCCACATGGATTTCATCCAATAAGAGAGTGGGTGTTAGAGAGTGTGTTAAAAAGAGAGTGTCTATAACACTCCTCTAAATAGAATGCACAAAATTTGGGAAAATATTTCTACTTTTAAGTTCCTTATCATGTGTCATAAGGTTACAATGATCCTTGTTTATTTTAATCTACTTTAAGTTTATTAAAGAATGATAAATGTGGCTGAATTATCATTGTTTCAATATTGCTATTAAAATGTTGAGATGAATTGGATTTTAGGGTTCACTAAAACGAAGAAAGAGCTCGATATTTAGAAAACTTATAAACCTACTTCCTATCTAATCAACAAGACTACATCCACGACAAATGTTTTTTTTTTCTTCGTGTAGCAGTCTAGTGGCTAGAGCTCACACAATTAAATATGGAGAAATGAGATGTCTGGGATTCGAACCTTGGACCCTGCATAAATTATGCAATATCCCTGCCAATTGAGTTAAGCTCACGGGGACCAAATGTTTTATTTTTACTGTTCTGTCACCATACTTCCCTTCCCATATCTATATATGGGATCTGAAAGACATTAGCTTAAGCCAGCTTTTGACACGTTAATATATATAGCGTTGGTATTTATTCTTAGTGGTTGTAATAATTATTATCGATATTCTATTATAGGTGTGTGTATTAATGGAACTTGCTTCGATGGAATATATGATGCGTTGAAAAATTTCGTACTCCCTCGTCTCAAATTAGGTGGTTTTTATTTGTTGTCCTTAGCTTAATTCAATTGGTAAGAATTATGCATAATATATGTAATGTTTGAAGTTCAAATCTCAGAAAGAAAAAAAATGTTTTTTTTAGTTTTACACCATTACTAAGGAAACATTTGATATTATTGACTTTAATAGTAAATTTGTCGTTTAAGATTTTGACACACAAATTAAGAAATGAAATGAAATAATCATTAGACATAATACTTTTACTAAATTACCCTTACTTTATAAGAAAAAAATAAACTTAAAGTTACATTGAAAATTATGTGAGAAAAGTTGGAGCATTCTATTATAGGTATGCATTAATGGAACTTGGTTTCGATGGATTATATGATGCGTTGAAAAATCTCATAATTTGTTTCCCAAAAATATACTCTTCCTCCGCCCCATAACTCTACCTACGTAAATTTATAAATTTTACCCACGTAAATGATTCTCTAAAAATATGTTGGAAAATATTAAATATAAATTTATTTTTTAACAAACCAAAATGAAATATATTAAATACTATAAAAAGTCGTCTCTCAACAAAAGACGTGCTAAGAAAAAGTAAAGAGTTCAAATACGCAAAACAATTAACGCGTCCAATAAAAAATAAGGTATCAATAAAAAACAATTAACCAACGCAAATGGGGCACTGATAAAATATAAATTACTATCATATTAAGGACATGATAAGTTGGATATATATGTGATTGTCAAAACAAAAAAGTTGGATATATATGTAAGTATTTTTATTAGAATTTAATTTGTGTGCGCCGATAAAAATAATTTATACATGTATTTAATCAAATAACATCAAATGGTTATTTTAGGAATTAAGTTAAGAAAGTGGCACTAGAATATAATTTAACTAGATATATATGCAAAAAGATTTATTTATCGCTCGATATAAATTAATCTCTTTTTTTTTATTAATCTAGTACATTTGACTATATATATGTACCCAATATTTTTAGATAGTATCAAAGTTGTAATTTTTTTTACATTAGATCAATTTGAGTTGGTGGGGTTTGTTAGAACCATTTACTTGTGGTGCATCTATATAACATCATATACCATATAAATAAATTAGCTAGCAACACCTTTGTTTTGGTATTTTCCATTGTCTCTCTCTCTTTCACACTCCTTCGCCACACAAAATGGAGATGGTTGAGTTCATTCCCATGTGTGGAAGAATAAGGTACACAAAGAGAAAAATATACCATAAGCTCAAGAGCAACAAAGAGGTGAGTGATTGCAATATTAATGAAAATGTTGCTATGTTAGGTTCAAAGAATTTGAATTTTTTAGAAATGATGGAAAAAGTTCAACCAAAGATCTTAAGGTTATCAACAAATTTATGGAAAAGGTTAAGAGATGGTTATATACATGGTATGCAATGTATGGCTGTTCATGTTGCTCACTTGAACAATGGTGAAATTTGTTTTTTAAAGAAGATCGATCATGATGGTGATGAGGGTGATGTTGAGGTTCTTTACTTGAAAGCCTCGTGAAATTTTGGGCTACATTTTGAAATTAAATCTTATGCTAGACACATATATATTATGTAAATTATTTGGCTAATTATGCTTTTTTTATTCTTCCTTCTTATTATGGTTTTTTATAGGCTTATGTAGTATTATCTGCTTGCTTAGCAGTTACCATGAAAAGGGGCAATGAGAAAATCTAAATTATGTACTATATGTGTGTATTCATCCAGTGATCATTGGATCAAAATTAAATGATAATATAGATTTTGATTTTCTTAAAATCTAAATTACATATTGTGAAATGTGTATTGGATCGTTTGATTTTAATCTAACATCACAAATGTGGGTGACCATAGAAATATTAGATTTAAAGATCTGGAGTATATCTAAAGATTAGTTTTTTATTCCACAATTTCATATCAATTGATCATCCATATGCATATAGACCTTTCTTTGTTCTATTTCTCTACTAGAGTACTACTCACTCCATCATTAGCTTTGTCGTGCAAACAAGGCTTTGTTTGGCAATGCCAACCAAAATTTGATCTTATAACTTATAAGTTTATATGATAAATAAAACAACTCGTTTGGTAATATTTTCTTTTTCATGAGTTTGTTTATATCTTGTTTTTTCCTGGTTTATATCGTATTATTTTTCTCTCATTTTATCCCTTTATCTTACTTGAAAAAAGAATTAAATATTAATTAAACATAAATATTTTTTGTCTTTCGTATTTGCAAACTAGTTCAACTGTTTAATTTTACTTAACATTACAAATTCAATCGGCTAACATAGTAAAGATAAAGATAGCTCAAACTATGTACAAAGATAAGTGAGTTACTAACCGTATATGAATCTAGAAATACGAATTTAGAATTACTGTAACAAACTCTTCTATCAAAATCTCTCATATATAATGAGTGCTCATGTACATTTATGTTAATCACTCAGTACATTTATGTCTATCAAAGTTTGGTTTCGGTCCATGGACCTAAAACTCTTCTATCAAACTCGATTTCTTGCCTCTTTGCACCCACCTTCAGTTGAGAGAGGCTTAAAAAAAGGAGAAAAAAGAGAGTTAGAATATAGTGTTGATTGTTGAATCATTGTAACAAACTCTTATAAAAGCCTCTTATATATAAAGAATGCTCATGTACATGTATGTTGATCAATTAATACATTTTCCATCCAGTTTTACATTTCTATATCATAAGTTGGCTTATAAATTATTTGTTATAAATTTATTTGTTGGCTTAAATGCTCTTTTGGTCCCTTAAGTATTTATTTGGTATCGTTTTAGTCCCTTAACTAAAAAAAAGATTGTTTGAGTACTTTATCTTTATCATCGTTATCTGTTTTGGTCCCTTTTGTTAAATAAATTCAAAAAAATGTTAGGGTTTATATTATTCATCTTCTTCCTTCTCCTTCCATCATCTTCTTCATGATCTTCATCATCAACAACACACAAACCCAAAAGGAAAAAAAAAACAAATCTTTTTCATCATCATCATCTCAACCCTTTATCATCATCATCACCAATCATTCACTAAAACCCATTTTTGGATCTAAACCCATCATCATCAATCTTTCAAAAAAACCAACCCATTTTCGTTGCAGAATCAAACTCAAACCAAATTGAAAATAACAGATTCCGAATTTCAATAACAAATACTCAAACCAAACTCATTTCAATAACAAATACTCAACAAAAGATACAAAAATTACATAACAGAGATATAAGAAGAGTTTCTGATTCCTCTGCCTTTTCAACCACAATTGTACCAACTTTCAGATCTGTCGCATCATCACCGCTGGTTTCCTCTCTCCGTCACTGTCGATACGCCGACCACCACACGAATACCTCCCTCGTCACTGTACCGCCGCGATCTCCCTCTCTCTCTCTAGCAACAACTCGCGATCTCCCCCCCCCCCTATGATTTTCTCTCTTTCTTTTGCTAGCGTCTGGCTTCTGTGAGAAGAAATATGGAATAGATGGAAAGATTGAGTTCAGGGAAGGAACGATCCAGAATTTGATACTCAAATTGATTTTGGGGATTTTGGATTGTGAATCAATTCTGGGTGAAGAATCAATTTCGAATGAGGAAATCTGAGACTCATATTATTTTTTATGTTGGATCAGTGAAAAATCGATATGGATTGGGAATGGATGGAAAGATTGAGTTCAGGGAAGGAAACATTGAACGCGAATTGATTTTGGATTTGGAGGTTCCTGATTTATTTTTTTGGGTTTAGTGGATTTAGTTGATGAAGATGATAAAAAAATAATAAAATTTCCAGATCCAATACCAAAACGACACGTGTACCACTCTTAACGTTTTTTATTAAACCTAACGGAAGGGACCAAAACAAGTAACGGAGATAAAGATAAAGTACTCAAACAATCTTTTTTTTAGTTAAGGGACCAAAGCGATACCAAATAAATATTTAAGGGACCAAAAGAGCATTTAAGCCTTTATTTGTTATAAGCTAATTTATCAACTATATGTTATTATCTATCCCCCATGTCCACTTTCAGGTAGCTCTGGTGAATTGCTATTGTAGTACCTAATTATTCTGACAAATAACGCATCACGCGAGGTCTGTATATGAGTTAGCCTGAGTAGACGCTCATGTGCTAGAACTGACGTGTAGGGCAGTGTTGTTGTTACGGATAGAAGAGCCAACCAGTGGTTATAATGCGATCGAAGTGTGACCTATAAGGTTATGTGTTATGTACACCCTTCATTGAAACAAACAACATATCATGTGGGTATCGATCCTCCCTGTAACCAGCATGATAATCCTTACACCCGACTCCCTCAAAGTGTCGTTGAAGCATGTATCTAAGCTTGCATCAACATGAACATTCACCTATCATTGCACGACACATTATAAGAAAACATGATTAACGTACGTTTAACTAAATAACGATTTCATTGTTATACCTAAAGCAAGGATACGTATCCACCCAGTTTATGGGTTTCAAAACAACATGCTATGTTAAACTCTCAATGCAAGTGAGTCAGGGAAGCCGCTCCTATGAAAAATCGTTGACCAACTTAAGATCATAGATGAAATTTAAATGTGTCAGTAAACGTATGTGGCTCTCTTGTTATTGAAACACGTTGTACCCACCAAGTACAACAATTATATCTGGACAACCTTGTCTCAGTTCAACTACATCTCATCATTCGTCAACCTCCCCCTCAATTGTAGCTGGTGTTTGAAGACGTACAAGCTATGTGCTCAAGAAGCTGAAACGCCGTGAGCACCGTTCGTGAATTTCACCTGAAACTCATCATCCTTTAGTTCATCCCCTAAATTGTAAACCACCATCTCTTTTTTTCTTGGTCTAGTGTAAACCACCGTCTCTACCACCTTAGGTCTAGAAACAAGACAATCAAATCTCCCTCTCACATGTTCCTGGTCACATGTCCCGCATATGAGGAGAGAAAAGACAAATCTGATGGCTCACCATGATATGACTCCAACTCGTCTTCCTCCTCCTTCTCAACATTTGGGTGGAAATCATCATTGACATTCCCCTCGGCCTCATGATGCACATGAACTTCCTCTTCAACATGGGGTTAGTGTAACAGCCCAATTTTCACTAGATTTATTTTTAATTGTTTTAATGTGTGTTATTTATGCTCGTATGTGATTAATTGTCTTTGTGGGTATTTTGACGGGTTTAGTGTGAGAAGGGTATTTTAGTCATTTTAAAAATAAGGGTAATTTAGTAATTTCATGGTGAGGATTATTTTTATTGATTAAGTATGAGTTATTATTTTATTAAGTTACTAGTGGATTGTAGTAATTTATTTTATAACCGGTAAGTGATCGTTATTATTATTTTTAACTGCTAGTGGATAGAAACTTTGGGAGTTGGTTTATAAGTGTTGTGAGCCCATTAAGACACTAAGAGGGTTAAGCCCAACGTGTAGAGACTATATAAGTATTAGTCATTAAAGAAAATAGGGTCACACAATCATTTTACAAATTTTGAGAAGAGGTAGAGAGAAAGAGCAAGAGGAGGAGAAGAGGGTTATAGAGAAAATCTTGAAGAACCAAGAGGAGTTAGGGATTCTAGGAGCTTAAGTGAGGTCTTTTCTTGGATTATTGCTTATTGAGGTAAGGGGATTAGATTTCAATTCATAATCTCTTTGTATAATTTCTTTTCTACTTCTACCCATAAGTGCTTATTTGTATAAAGTGATTATTATGATTTTAATTGATGAAATTTGTGCTTATATTTTGATGCAATGTTTGGGTATGTGAATTTGATGTTAATTAAGTTGTTGATGATGAATTTACATGCTCAAGTTATGTATATATGTATGCTTGTGTTTTTGCTCAAAATTGGTGAAGTATAATGTTGTTGATGAATTGTTGATGAATTCACTTCTGATTGTTGTTGTTATTGTTATGAGATGTTGTTGTTGATGATTGAAACTTTGGGTAATCATAATCATAGAGCTTGTTGTGAAATTGTGTTGTTCTTGAGGAATTTTTATAAAAATGGGTCAAATGGTGATTTTTGTTAAAATGATGTTTTGGTTCAGGTTTTATATGGTTTTGAGTCTCTTTTGGTGTTTATAAACGTTTGGACAAACCATGAGATCAAATTTGGGCTTAGGGGATTCAAAATTGGGATTTTGGGGCGAAAAATGGGTTTTTCACGCCAGTAACCTTTAATAACTCGCCATGGCGAGTAATTTGCTCGCGAGGCGAGCTGCACAGTGACATCATCCCCTGTTTTGCGTTCTTGCGTCTTTTTCACACATTTCTGTTTTGAATTGGCCTTTGGTGTAAACATGAAAGTTTTAGATAATTGAATTATCCTTCCAATGACTTTGGTTTGACATCAAAATTATTTTTATATTTTGAGTTATGATGAAAACAATCCAAGTAGGTCTTGGAGAAATTTCAAGTAAACTTAGCATGACCATTTCCAAGTCAACCCAAAACTTATGGTTGGTTTCCAAACTTCAAAACTTGAGTGTTAAGGGGTTCAATTAAGGTGTTTAAGATTATTTAACTTGTGTTGTGATGGATCTAACTTGGTTTTGTTTTGAAAATGAATTGGTTTTGCAATATGGGAGAAATGATACAAACTTGTCGTAACTTTGCGATTTTGATGATTTTGTCGTAGTCGGACGGTGAAACGCACATGTATATTCAACTACACTCATATGTGATCTAAGTGTATACATAGTCGAGGCCCTAGAGTTTATTTACTTGGTTTTGGTTCAATTGTCTCAATTATTTTTAAAGTTGTAAAATGAGAGATGAACTTTGTCGAAAATAATCTTTAAGACCAATTACTTGACAAATATTTTTTGGATAGTTGATACGATTACGTAAAGTTGCATGAATGATTGTTAGGTGTTGCACATGATGTTTATCATGATGTGTAGTATTTCTCTTTTACTTGAATTGTGAGAAATTATATGGAGTTGTTGAACTATATGATATAGTTGATGTTGATTAATGTATACATATAAATTGATGTTGATGATTGTTGATAATTATGATGACAATGTGGTGATGACTCTTAATTGAATTATGACTTGATTGATTGGGTGGACGTAAATACTTGATAATGCAATTGTTGATGAAGTCGATCAATATAGATGGAGGTTATCCTTTATATTGTTGTTGAATATTTATGAGGTGATTTTGCATTGTCAAGTCTTTGCTTGTATGTCCATGCATCATAGTCATGTTGAGTCTTGATGTTGTAAAGGAGGGTTACTCTTTTACTTCGGTGATAATGTAAGACGGGTGTGAAATCTTACATATGATGTTTTTGTTGCATCATGGGTGACGACCTTGAGGTGATTTGGTACCACATGCATATATGTGTCGAGTATATGCGCATATCATATTGGCATGAGTCTTAATTGTTGCATTTGAATGATGAATGTTAATGGTAAGTGTGTTTGATGGAATACATGCTTGTGATATTTGGAATTGTTGTGTGAATGTGTTTATGGAAATTAATTACTCATGTTAATTATTTGAGACTTGATTTGATTCATTTATGTCAAACTATTTATGTTGATTATGATTGATGTGAAGCTTACCCCCAGTGGTTTTGACCGCCTACCTGTTTGTATGAATGGGTAGACTAAGTGCAGGACTAATTTGCTTTCGGTGAGTTGCTTGGTGATTGCTTGGATAGCGGGAGCTAATCTCTGTTATCGGTTCTTTAGAGTCTTAGATTAGGCTCTGATTAGGTGTTAGTTTTATGATACTCTGAATTTATTTATGTTACGGAGATTTTGCCCATTTGTCGGATTTTGGAGATCTTATTTATGGATGTATGTTGATCTTACGACATGTATATTTTGGAGATGTATGACTTATATCTGCTGCGACTGTTGATGAATCTTATATATGCATGTTGTTTGAATTTTGATGTGTAGACGTAGCGTCTATTTCTTGAATATTTATATTATTCGCGTGTATTATCGCTGTAATAGAAATAGGGCGTTACAGCTAGGGCTCGTGTACCTAAGAAAGTTTGATGGCATCGCAACTGTGCCCCATACCCCTTCTCACTCTGCCTTCCAAAACAATCAAAATCACATAGAAAATCAACAAAAATATACAAAATAAAAAAAAGTTTTCAACACATACTGAACATATTCAAATTATATAATCTAAAAAAGGAACAAATGGTTCGGATTATGTAAGAGAAACGAGTTCTTCACCCGAAAAAAATAAAATATATTACAGAACAGTATAGTGAATAAATGCAACCTTACCTTGAGTTTGATGATTGAAAAGGCTTTGAAATGTGATGATTAATTTTGACCAAAAAAACCTTCAAGAATCACATAATGTATGGTGGTTAGGAACTTAAGATTTTGGTGGTGTGAGAGTAGTTAGGGAAAAATTTGAAAGCTGCTTGGAATGGGGGAGAGTTTATGGTTTTGTTTATATACAGGAGGAGTTCAGATTATATAATTTGGACATCGTTTTTTTTGTTCGGATAATATAATACAATGGATCAGGTCAAATAAAAAATTGTGGAAGGCGCGTGAGAAGTTAGTAAGGTGGAAAAACAATTCTCTTAATGATTCTTAGTTTGACACAATGGGTCGGGCCTAAATAGGGATCAAGGTTCGTTAACTTTGTGATTTCAGAACTTTGTTTTTATCTCTATTAAGGATCCGACTCGTCTAAAGTAAGCAATTCTTTTTAGGATGTAAAGTGAATAAAATCAAAAATAAATTAATAAATTAAAGGTACATATTTTAGGTACATCATAACAAATCATGAGTTTGTTAATTAAAATAAAAATCTTTGATTTTCTTACTTTATAGATCCAAATCCCTCTCTTAATCAAGTATTCTCTCGCTTTTTAATATATATTTTATTTTAATTATTCGTTTATCATCAAAATACACTAAAATCACCAAAATTAGCAAATAATAAAGTTAGTCAATCCATTCTAAATAATGACCTAGTTGTTTTCGGCATGTAATTATAGAGTCTAATCCAACCTAAAATGCGAGCATGTTGAGCTATACTAAGTTGAAAATTTATCTCTTCTCACTTAACTGTCGTTCACCTCTCCAACAATAGTTAAGTGTCGTTAGACACTTCTTTGGATTGAGTGAATCCCTTTTTAAACCGATATAACCGATTTAAAAAGTATCTCAAACTGCAATTAATTGTCACTAGAGTTAATGGATAATTTCAAGATGGATAGAGAAATTTTAGAAGCCTAAAGAGTAACTACTATGTTTTCTTATTTTTTATGGGATAGAGATAGATGGATGTGTATCCGAGAGACACCCGTTGGTATGTCCCTTTAAAAAATCTTTCATAATCAGTTAAAGACATTTGTGTGGCCTTACCAAATTCCTTGCCACTACATTAAATAATTCATACATGCATGCGCTTCCTTTGATAGGGAACAACATTCCATCTCTACTACATTAATATTAGGCTTTCCGAGAAGAAAAATTAAAGGAAAAACTTTTCAGTTCCCAAACAAATTTATGAATCACGATAGCCATTTTCTTTTATAAATACTAGTATACTACTATATGTTCAACGATTTGGCATACACACACATAACAAGCCACAAATTACATTAAAAAAAATGTGAATAAGTAGGAGACAGTATTCATTCTCATAGCATTGTCAGCACTTGAGACTTGAGTTGCTAAAATGGTAGAGAAAAGGATAACACATTATCGTAGCTCTCACAAAATTTTGCTTGTGGGAGAGGGAGATTTCTCCTTCTCACTTTGCTTGGCAAAGGCATTTGGTTCAGCTGTGAACATGACTGCTACCTCTTTGGATAGTAGAGGTATATTTTGAATGCTCAACTTGGCAAAATATATGGTTACACCATATTTTAATAAACTTGGATAAAAATATATTCTTTAGTTGGTTTTGTGAAAATTACAATCAGTTATATCTTCCCTAATTAACGGTGCTGTTTTTTTGTGGTTTTTTTTTTATATGTTGATTGTAATTGTGCTAATAGATTCTACTAATTTAGTTTATTTATTTTGCAAAATACTACAAACTTTGAAGAGTTTCTAGTGCGGAAGTATGGATCTAGCAACTTGATTGAACTTGAGGGTCTTGGCTGTACCATCTTGCACGAAGTGAATGTTCACAACATGGCTCAAGACCAGCGTCTCAAGTACAAAAAATTTGATCGAATAATCTTTAATTTTCCACATGCTGGTTTCAATTTTACCGAATTTCACCATTGCCAGATTATGTAAGTTATGCACAAAATTTAAATATGTAGTCATGAATTTTCATCTTTTACTCTATATAGAACTGAAACTTTAGATTCAACACGCGTCTGTATCTGATACCGACATTGAGACACGGTGTTACTAATGACTTTTAAAAAATAAAATTGCAGGCTTCATAGAGGATTAGTGAGTGTATTTCTACGAAATGCCAAAACCATGCTTTCTTGTGGAGGAGAAATTCATATTTCTCACAAGACAACACATCCATTTACTGAGTGGAAGATCAAGGATCTGGCAAAAGCTGAGGGATTGGAGTTTGTTGAAGAAGTGGAGTTTCAAAGATCATTTTATCCAGGTTATAATAACAAGAGAGGATCTGGTTCTAAATGTTATCAGAGTTTCCCTATTGGAAAGAGTAGTACTTTCAAATTTTCTAATGGGGATTTTTTGGATGTGGTTATTGATTCTAGCAACTTGGTGATAAGTGCATATTATTAGTATCTAGTTTCTTGATATAATCATTTCATTTTGATAGAATGAAAATTGCACCAAAATTGCAGCTCCTTGAATTATAGCTTGGGTTGTTTTTTAATTAATCATAGACTTTCAATCCAATTACACGTTGTTCACAGTAATTCGACTTTTTTGTAAAAAAATATTTCAAACAAACCACCATGAAGAAATTGTAATTCATTCAACAAACATTCAAAAATTTAAACAAAATTATACAAGAAAAACCATGCTTGTGCACTAAATTATCCAGAAAATTAATTTGTACCAAAAACTCTAAAGTTACATACCACCAAATGAAAGTAAACATGACATAGCTAAAAAGATAAGATAAAACATAATCAGGATAAAGACAACATATACTGATATTGAACTAATACTAATGACTGAAAGCTTTTAAAGTCTTCACTACATGTTACACAATCTAAGTGTTCGTCATGTTGGTGCTGACTTCTCCTCAACAAGATAGAGGATTGTGTAATTCGCTAATCGAGTTTCTTGGGGGCTAAGCAAACTTACCAGATTCACATAACTTCTTCTTGTCCATAATTGTGGATTGATGCTTGATGCATGGGTAGTCACAAGGTGATCTTACTATTTTGTGGGTACTTCTTGATGATTCCAAGAAGTACTATGTCAATTTATAGTTAATGTTTGATGATTTACTTCAAGTGTTGTAATGAGAAGTGTAAATGAGAGAGAGAGAGAGGTGTAAATAAGAAGTGCGGAAGGTTAATAACTAGATGCTTATTTAAGCATCTGAGTAAGGAATCAAATGATGGTGATGACGACGACAACGATGATCATGATGATGTCATTGGATGCTTGCGTAATTAAGCATCTAATGATATTAAGGACGTTTCACATTAAATTTGGGACTGTTTTGGACTCTATTGTTATTAGGGATGAAAATAGGTCAGACAAACCAATAAGGACTTACAGTTAAGTCTAATTCGACCTCAAGTCAAGCCATATTTTTGTTTTTAAAATAAACCTAGATAAGGCCATTTCAAAAGCATATTACCTAAAAAGGTCATGAAATCTTAATGCCTCAAAGAAAACCTTTTAGGCCTACTAAGTCAAACTACTTAAGTAAGTACGAATATTTTTTTATGGTTATTCATATTATTATATTATAATTTTGTACTTTGTGTAAAAAATATCATCTTTGTTTTTATGAAATTTTTTCATTATTATTTTTTCATTATAGTCGAAATAAGTTGTCAGATAAATTCATACTCTCTAGTATTATGTTAAATATTAAAATAGAACTTAATTTCATTGAAATATTAGCTCGTTAGTCAATTTTAGTATGTGTCAGATTAGTTATTCTAAATATTTTGAATAGGCTTTTAAGTTGCCTTACAACCCATACAAGACTTTTAAAAAGGCAATACTAATGGAGTAATGTTCTTTACCCAAATGGTTTTGCTCATTCCCAAGTGAAATGACCAAAATACCCCTGCGTGAGTTAACTCACGCTAGTGTAAACCCTGTGTAAATCTCTGTGTGAGTTAACTCACGCAAATTTAACACTAGTGTGAGTTAACATGCGTAGGGGCATTTTTGTTATTTCACTTGGGAATGAGTAAAACCATTTGGATAAAGAGCAGAATTCATACTAATGTCAACAAACAAGTCTATGAGAGATAACATGTCAAACTTTAGTATCATTTTCTTATCTGATAAGACTTAGGTCTTGCAATACCTAACTTTTCCTATTGCCTGTTCACACCATCCCTAAGAACATGGACAACATAATTAACTTTGATATTGGAGATTTGTAACCTTGTTAAACTATATTTTCTTTTATTTCAGTTTTTACGGTAAAAAAAATTCATTCACCCAAAATCTAAGATTAAGATGAAACAATCACAAAGGTAATATGTTAGAACATAATCAATTCACATTTTGAGATAAGTACTAGAGCTAACGATACATATAGACATATCAAGAGCCAATATGGCGTTTTCAAAACAAATTCAAATCCTAACATGAGACTAATTTTTGGTACAAATGAGCAAAAGTTAATAATATTGCGAGATTCGTAGTCTTTAATGTCATCTAATTTTGAAAAAAAATATTTTACAAGTGTTCCCTTAAATCGACTTCGACTATAGATGGTCTCTTAAATGACCAATTGAACCACATGATGACAAGTCTTTGGTGATGTTGAGAGAGTCATGATTAATTTATAGAGATAATGTCATAAGTTCTTTACTCCAAAAATAGTATCGATAAAGCAAGTCCTTAGATATTTCAACAAGCACTTGTGATACATACTTGAAGAAATCTAGAAATAGAAAAAACTTAAGCATCATAGCCAAAAAAAACCTGTAAAATCAGTAAACTCTACACCAACCCCTATTTTCCAAAAGGTTGATCCTATGAACATTTTCACGAATAGCTCAAGAGCGCCCTTAATATGTTCTATGTCTACATCTAGTGGTTTTTCGCGAGGGTCGGAGATAGACTATATATGATGGCTGAAAAATACATGTTACGAGTAAACAAGAAAACATTGTACATGAGTGATTTTCATCTTCTAACGCAACTTGTAGAACGGTAAGGGACGGCGGGTCAAGTTGTCCAATATGACAAGACCTTTTTTATTCGAGTAATCTAATGACTAGAATTCACCTTTGTAGATAATATAAGTGGATGTTCTGAGTTTGAACTTCGATCCCAACATATTACAATGCATTGTTCTTATCAAATGAGATATGTTCATGGAACATGAAAACAACCTTTTAACAAACCAATTTCTTAACCATTTAAGAAATAAAATAAAAAACTTCCATCAAAAAATAAAATATAAAATATAAAAAACCATGCTACTTTATTATCCGATAACTATAACTAGTGAAATAGCTATGTGAATGAATTATTTAACTGCTTTTTGTCATTTTGTTTGCGAAGCATTTTGTTTGCCGTTCCCTTAAAAAAGAGTTGTTTTTTTCTTTGCTTTGATTATATCGATGTCAATGTCATAGTGATGCTGCATGCTTCTATTATAGATATTTCTTTTTGTTTGATTGCAACTCCAAATTCTGTTTGATAGACATGTGATAAATAGTTTTTATATGCTCTTAGAAGTAGGCTTATAAGTGTTTAAAATCGTAAATAAATTTAAATAAGTCAATTTAACCGTACCTTAATTAATAGAACCTTTACTAAGACTCATTACTTTAAGAATCCGAACATTAACAAAAAAACGAATTAAAAGACAAGTCTACCCAAACAACCTCATTGTTTAGTATTTCTTTTATCCTTTTCTTTCTATCTACAACTATAATAGAACCTTTACAAAACAGCGACTAAGCAACTAATTATCGACACCAATGTATTTATATATCATAACAAATACTATGTACTACAAGCTCAGTTTCAAAGCAGAGGACAAATACGAAGAACCACTTCTGTTTGTTTCAAAATTAAGCAAGCATGAAGGTGTGTTTTGATCACTTAATTATTATTTTAACCTTTTCTTTTTCTTTGTTATCATTCTCTTAATAAGCTATATGTGAAATGGCAAATACAGCAAAAAATGGTTATAAAGTTGCAAATGGACTGCGATAAATGCAGAAACAAAGCCCTCAAAACTGCTGCTGAGGTCCAAGGTAATCATCATACCAAACCCGTTTTTTGTTGTTTGTATTGTAGCTACAAGTAGGATGAATAAAAAATACGTTTGCATATTCTTCTCTTGTTTGTTATATTTCCAAATTTTCACACTTTTTTTAGAGGAATTTTCCACACTTAATACAACAATTTGTAAAGATAACAAGCATGAGAGCAACTATGCATTTGTAAAACCAAGGGAGTTCTTTAGGGTGCAAACAGCTCTACCAAGTTGGGTTATTAAACTTTTGGGGTCCAAAATAATATATTGTGCATGTAAAAACGCAATATATACTAATAACGTGGTAGAAAATTCAAATTTGTTGATATGACCGAGTGTTAGAAATCAGAGATGGAGTTTTTAATGGTATTAACACCTGAGATTTATGTTTTTCTCCTTTAATTAATCTTTTTCCGAGCATGCTAGGGCCTAATTTATCATGTATTTGAGGTCCATATATGTCTTAAATACTCTCTCTTCTTTCCCCAATTCAGTCTAACCCTCATCAATATGTTGGACTGTATATTTACAAGAGCAGTGATATTTGAACAACAATTTGAGATAATTATTGTGACAACTTTTTTTTTTCTCTCTCTTTTTATTAGTAAAAAACAATAGAGGGAGAAAAAGGAAGAGAGACAATAAAAACATAATGTTAATATGTAAGAGTGTTGATAAAAAGTTGTCACAAAATGATCGTACAAATACCATTCTCTATATACAAATCAAAATACAACATAACTTTTTTTTTCCTTCTTATTTTTTAAAAGCACTTTTTGTAATTTTTGACCCATGCATACATGTCATTTAAAATGACAAACCTCTACAAACAAATATTATAATTATTCTCTCAAAAAATAAAACAAACTTTATAAACTTTCTTTTTCTAGAGATCTATCTTAACTATGAGAGTCAGACCTCCACTTTCATAGGGATAGTCCTACACTACTAGAAAACATGTTTTTTGCGACAGAGTTTTGTGAGGGGATTCTTTAATTTAGCGACCTCTATTTTGATCACTATTTATGTCGCTAATCAAATTAGCGACCGATTGTTAATATTTATTCTTTAGCTACCATTATTTCGGCAACTATTTACGTCGCTAACCAAGTTAGTGACCGATTTTTATAGGTGTAACTTCAGTATCATTGGAAGGAAATGACAAGGATTCTATATGTGTGATCGGTGATGATGTGGACACAATATGTTTAGCAAACCAGCTAAAGAAGAAGTTCAATAGTGTCACCATACTTAGTGTGGAAGAGGTGAAAAAGAAATCAGATGCAGAAAAGAAAAAGGAAGAAGAAAAGAAAAAAGAGGATGAAAAGAAAAAGATGATAGAAGCATGTCGTAGTGTTTTGCAAGGTACCTGCATCAAGTGTCACGACTTGAGTTGTAATGGAAAATGTGATAAATGCCCAAAATGTGAAAGTCTAAAGTGTGATGGAAAACATTGTGTGACAATTTGCTTTAAATGTGAAGATTCAAAGTGCGATGGCAAGTGTAAATGTAATTGCTCCAATTGTGACAACAAGAAGTGTAATGGTTGTACACTTCCTGCACCTCCTAAGAAGCCTCCTACACCTCCTGAGAAGACTCCTACACCACCCATCCAACAATGTCCTCAATGGTGCACATGCCCTAAATGCTATGCTCCATATCCACCGTATCCACCTTGTTATAACCCTTATCCACCTTATTGTAAGGTTGTTTATGAACAAAACCCCGAGACTTGCTCCATCTTGTGATATCATACCTACGGATGAGGATTCCATGCACCCGCTATTGAGTCCATCAACATCGGAACTTATAGATCTATAAAGATAAATTTTACCTTTTTAGATTCAAAAATTTGCACCGTTGCTGCACAATGTAGCGGGTGTAAGTGATCGTTACACCATTTCCACGAGTAAGGACTATGCCTTAAATAAAATCTGCAAGTATGATTTTATTATAAGATATTTGCATTATAAGTATTCAATAATCTTACAAGAAAAAAAACAAATAAATTAGTGACAAATTTTGATAGTAGAAAATGTGTAATACATCTATGTGATTATGTCATTAAATTTAATGACTAATGAATCAACGATGAATTTTTTTCTATCACTAATTTTGGTTACTGATTTAATTTATCTTAATTGTAAGCCTCAAGTTAACAATTCAGAATGGGGTTTTGTTTGGTTTGTTTGTATTCATTATCATCATCATCATGTAATTTTAATTCTTCGAAAGTTGCTTTGTTTTTCCCCCTCTTTGTGCCAGATTAAATTTTATCAATACTTTTATCTTCTTTTTCGTAGCCCATTTCACAAGAGCTACATAGTTAAACGTGCTTGAATTTGAGCAATTTTAGGATGGGTGACATTTTGATAAGTTTCTTAGAAACGTGCGAGTGAGGATAAAACAAGCTAAGATGACTCGTGTTAGTTTATGGGGCGATTCGGCAGTACCTAAAGCCGTCTGAGATGTTATAGTGGTGGTGATGGAGCCTGAAGCTGCTTGTCGTCGTCCTAAATCTTATACTTATGAAATGTCTGTCTGCAAGCTTCCCTCCCCATCGACGTTCCTACTTTCCCCCTTTTAGGAGGGTTTACTGCAGCATTCACTCTGTATACGTTGCTGGTCTAGGTCGGCCTACAAGCTCAAGCCTATCTCTATTGTCAGTCATATCTACACAACAAACAACAAAAGAAAAACCATGAAAAACTTATTGAGACATTTCATCAAACAATTGGAGGACAAAATATACATACTTTGTTTATTGTGTTATTTCAATTTTGAAAATACCACATTACACTTAAACTTAATTAAAACTAGTCAAAACATGCAAGTACTACTATTTGATAATAAAAAAAAAAAACTACCCAATTTTTTTTATCAATTTCACATAATAAAACCCCAACATATGAATTATTAAAAAAAATCAAACATATAATCTAACAGTAAACAATGTGTAGTATGCTTAGAAATTTTGGAATGCTTGCTTTGTTACTTCCTTGAGTTTGAAGAAATTTGATGGAGTATAAGTTGTTGGAGTATGTAGGGAAAATTTATGTTTGTTTTTGGATAGTTTTGATTACATTGGTTCTTGAGTTCGTGCTTCTGTCCTATAATTAATTGCAGCCAGTGAACAAACATTAATTAATTAGTGTTTTTAGGGAAAATAATATTTTGTGCCGTTATTGTACAAGATAAAGATTTTAAAATAGAATTAAATAATAAATATTGTATTGAAAATATAAGTTTTTTAAGATTTTAAGGTTATGAATGCACAATTTCCAAAATTAAATTTCTACATTTAGTTTTTTATCTTGTGCCCTTAGGGCACAAGTTAGCAAGACCCTATAAGGAATCATCGTTGAGGATAGAATGGTCATTCAGAGTGTTTGAAAGAAAATCATGAATGCCTAAAGAGCATAATAAGATTTAAACTACCAAAATGCTTGGAGTTTAACCTTTTTCAATAAAGATAGAAGTTGTTCCAATTTATTGTGAAAATGCATCATATTGCGGTCCTTCCAAATAGTAAAAAGAGCTGAAATCCAAATAATATTAAAAGTCAAACAAGACTTATTGGAAAAACCTTCAAGACCTCCAAACTGAAGAAAATGCTCAAGTAAGGAACCTTGAAGAGTCGTTGAGATGCCTAACCATCCCGATAATAAAAGCCACAATCAACCATAAAAAGCACAAGAAAAGAACAAATGGTCCTGATCCTCAACCAATCTGCAAGCAGTCAAACAAAAGGAATCATGATAATCCAAGATATTTCTCCTAAACAGATTCATCTTAGCTGCTAATCTATTTAGGAACAAACGCCAAATAAAAATATTGACCTTTAGCATAATTTGTTTAAGCCATAAAATATGATTGCAGCGATCATCAATTGCCACATCCGAACTAGTCAAGTGATTATAAGCACTTTTGATCATGTACATGTGGGAAGAATGAAGCTTCCAAATCCACCTATTAGACACACCAACTGCAAAACCACAAGTGAAAGCTGATCTGCACACTCCCTCACCAACCCCTCCTCCCTCGCAAAAAGTCTCCTTCTCCACTTTCACGCCTCAGCATTAACCTTCCAACCCAAAGAGAACATCTCTGCAACAGTGGCACATTTATTAACAACAAGATCAAACATTTTACAATTAAATTATTACTATAATCATTTTCTAAATAATCGTATAAAACTCAAATACCACATCTAATATGAGACGGTGGGACTACAAATCAAAGGCATCTTTGTTGCCTCACCTAATTCCTTGCCACCACTTATTCAAACACAAAAATATTCCTGCCAGTAGGGGTGTTCAAATCCAAAACGATTCAAATTAAAACCGCAAACTGATCCAAAAAAACTGAATAATATTGGATGTGTTTGGATGACATTTTATGAAAACCGCTCGGATTGGATCAGATTTTGGATTGGATTTTCAAAACCAAAACAAACCAAACCGAACCGCATACATATATTTTAATATATATATTTCCATTTTTATAAGTATAATATATTATATTAAGCTATTATTTATTTTCTTTTTAATTCTTTTAATACTACATATGAGTTTAATTTAATCGATTTTGTTTCTATTTCATATGTTTCAAAGATAATCAATCATTTTTATTTTGTACTATTAATTTTTTTAGAAATCATGTTATATTTCGTATCAAACCTATTATTTTATCATATTTTTATAATATTATTATCAATAAAAAAAAGTTATAATTTGTAATTTGGATATCCAAAATCTGATCCAAATTAAACCGTATTAAATTGGATCAGATCTGACCGATTTTTTAAAATTAACCATCCAAAATCGAACGGAACCGCATATAATTTTATCTTTAGATTAGATGAATTTTTGACTCAAAATCGATCCAAACCGGACTACGAACACTGATGAGCAAAACCGCAAGTGTACGGTTTTGCCGAAGTAGTAATAGGAGAGTATTGTTCCAACAGCGAGTTGTTTAATTTGATTTACTTTTAAGAGATGATCAGAAGGAATTTGATTGTAAAGATTTGGGTTTTAAATGTTTTAAAACAATAATAAAAAGCGCCTTGGGATTATTGGTTCATCGTAATAACGAATCCTTCACAAACAAACCCTAAACCATGACTTTATATTCGACCTACTTTCTAAAGACAAGTTTCTCTTTAGCGTATCAAAGC
>Ga0228711_1004477_pt1 | contig 21478 bp, 8 predicted proteins | sample MedpolnodulmetaG_2_FD_177996 | JGI IMG/M metagenome (GOLD analysis project Ga0228711, IMG submission 177996) | Root nodule microbial communities from Medicago polymorpha collected in Santa Monica, California, United States - brown nodules | ecosystem: Host-associated > Plants > Roots > Nodule... | reverse complement strand
GCAGTGAGCAATTGTAATCAGATATTACATTCTTAGTGAACTCTCCTTGGAAGTGCAAGGGGGACATGACTACTTCCGGTTTGTGGAAGGAACCTGTATAATTGTTTTGTGTCTTCTCTCTCTCTCTCTCTCTCTCTCTCTCTCTCTCGGTGTTTTATCTGCTGCATTTAGATTCTGATTATCACTTCAGAAGCTGAACTCTATCTGCTTCTGATCAGTGACTTAAGTAGGAGAAAACGAAGAAAAAGTAAACACAATTCAACCCCCCCTTCTTCTGTTTTTCTCACCTTCAATATCATGACTACATACATAATTGAATTTAAAAAATTCATATAAACCCTTCAAAACCTCTAAATATCCTCCTCAATTCAATTTTTGAGTTCTTCAAATAAAAGAACTCTCAGTTTCTTCTATTTCTTCCACTTTACTCCTTTTATTTTCTTAAAACTTTCTCATCCTCTCTCCTCCAAAGTCTCAAACAAAATCATGGTGTTTCTTACTAGTTTTGTGCAACACGGGGGTGGAAGAAAATTTCCTAAATAAGCTATGGTGCGACTATTCACACATTATGTTTGCTACTATTTTTGTTACGATTTTTTAAACCACGTCTAACTTGAAGATACATCTCGAAGGCATTCTTTACGTCGAACTACTAGGCTTATTTTTACCTAAATGTCAAAGGATTAACACTAATCATTTAGCATTGGTTAATCTTTCAATTATTAACTATATCCATATAAATAAAGTAAATTCACTTAATAACTCTCCCAATATCATCGAGCTATATTAGCAAAAGGTGTAAGAGATCAAATTTGTTTTTGAAGGAGTAAGTGACCAAACTTAGATAACATTAAAATAAATTAATCTAAGCATTACACACCATCACATAAATCCAATAATAAACTTAAAAAATAATTTCCTTTACTAACTCAAAAGTGTTTAATTCATGTTGAACTTTAAAAAAAAAACTCATGTTAAGAGCATCTTCAATGGAGGTTCTTTATTTAACAAGGATCACTCCCTGTTAAGGACCCTTCATTGGAGGTGAAAAAAGGAGTACCTATTAAGTAACAGACAACTATATAAGGGTTTTATCTCCTGAGCAACTAACAGACCTCATGTTTAAAAGAAGTAATAAAATATGTACAAATTAGTCAGTCTTGCTTTCAAAAAAAGTAATATTTTATGAAGTAATTTATAATTTAATAAATAAATTACTTTTGGTCCCACATTTAAGCATTTTTTATTGGAGTTCTTGTTTGGAGTCATTGAGTCCTTAATATGAACTTTTATTAAAAAATTATAAACAAATAAAGTGTACATGTAGGATCTATTAAATAAGTTTATAATAGTATACTACTATTGTGAATGCTATTATTACCTATCACAAGGATTATTATTTTTTTGTTATAATAAGAGAGATACATTACAGGGAGTTCAAATAAAAAGTGATAGATTTACTACATTCGAAATAAACCCATCTTTATTATGCAGCAGTGTCCGTTGCTACTCCTTTCACTCAAATTTATAAACAACTTTTAGTTATTTAGATTCATTAAATAACCGATGTATCTGAAAGATAATACATTCAAATACATCATTTATTTAATGAATTAAAAAAGCAAAATTGCTTATAAATATGACCAAACTCCAAAGAATGTACTTCTCACCAAAATGAGCTTCGGTTGTCTTGCAATAGATGGAGGCTGAAAATCCAACATTGTTTTATGTCATTGAACAAAGGTTCAAATCTCATTCATCAATTTGTGAAAATCCAATATTGTTTTATGTCGTTGAACGGCGTTTACAAAAGGAGCATTATTTTCTCCACTCAACTACTACCTGAATGTATATATTCAAAAAATAATAATTAAATTTGTCAGTGTACTTCCAATCTTTTTATATTTATATAGTATAGTCTGCATATGCACTTGTTAAACAAGAAGTTTTTAGTAGTGATGAGAAAAGTGTATAACAATGGCTTGTTTTGTTTGAAAAGCAAAAGAAAGACATACCTAAAACCAAAATACAAAAAAGCGAAAGGTACATTTATCAACTCGTGGCTTTCGCCATTAATTTCACTCTAATCAAATGTTCCTACTCCGTCATTACCGTGTTATTTTATTATTAAATAAAAATTTAAAATCTTACCAGAATCGTTCCCTCAAAAAAACAAAAAAAAACCCTACAAGAATCGTCTTTTTTGAATGATTTATAGGTATGGAATAGCATTGACATTCATTGGTTTTATTTGGACCGGCATAAAACTCAATGCGAACATGTCTAACAAGGGAGACCCAATAAAGTCAAGATCCACATTACTCCCAAGAAACATCGTGGAGGTGCACGAAAAGCTATGTACGCGTCACGGTACAGAACCGCACTAGGATCAATCCTAGTCATCTAGACCATCTCTAACGGCCTCTAGGATTCACACAGTAAAACCCAAAAACGGTGATCGTTCTCCTCAGCTATATAAACATGACATTGTGTCACATTTCAAATACACTTTCATCCACCCAATTTTCGCACATAATACACCTCTTTCACATACCAACTTGAACGTTGGAATCTAAAGTATTTGCAGGTATCATTCTTCTCCGACAACAAAACTTGCTATCCTCCACACCGAAGCATCGCGAACTACTGTGGCAGCAACCCAAACTCTCGAAGAACCACCACTTCATCTTTCTGATCTTTACCGGATTGATCAATATTTTTTTGTCATATGCACTAAAAGGTTACTTCAGCTCGATCCAATCAAAACTTTTTTTCTTATCATTTGTCATGTTTAAATTGTTTGGCCCTTTATTACTCAAACCAACCACACGATTGTCTACAAAAAGTATCATGCGCTAAACAACGTAGTGTTTAGGAGAAATACTTGTTTAGGCACATATCTAAATTTAAAAATTTTGGACACATTCATACAAATGTTTTTGTATTAAAAAAAAATTGTGTTTAGGAGAAATACTTGTTTAGGCACATATCTAAATTTAAAATTTTTGGACACATTCATACAAATGTTTTTGTTTTAAAAAAATGGTTTAATGATGTTGAATGATGTAACTAATTTATTTATCTTTTCTTTTTCTTCGTTGTTTTGTGGTACCTAAATAAGTTTATTTGTAGTTGTATCTATACAAGACTATCTACATGTTTAGACTTTAGAAAGAGGTAAGATGAGTCACTCTCTTCTAGGGATGTCTCACGTCATGGTCAAGAATTAGTTTTGAAACAGGTCTAAAGAACATACATCATGAGATATATATTGAGAAATAATATTTGAACAATCATTTTTTGACAACTTACTAATGGTAAAAAAACGTAATTATTGTGGATTATAGAAAGAAAAAAAATAAGATAAAAAAAATTTGTAATAATTTTTTTTTTTTTAAGGTTGGTAATCATGTTATTGATTATTAGTTTTACCTTCAATATTTTATAATAACGTGTAATTTAAAATTTAATTAATTTCTTAAATATTTTCTTTATTTCATTTTTTCATAAATACTAAACATATAATATTTCAGTTAAGGAACTCCAGCAGTCTTAACTCAAGTCTCAAACAAATTTTCAGAGTGAAGGTAACTTGGAGATCTTATCATAATCAAAGTGGTTCATCAAGATTTTGATAAATTTACCGTGATACCATGTACTTAAATATAACATATCCTTACGTAAAAAAACATATAACATATTTTTCTGCAAGGTAGGGTCAGGGACTCATTTCTTATGATTTCTTGCCAATAACTTTCTTGTTCACCCATTATTACAAGGCTTGGCATAACAATGAAAAAAGAAAAGAAAAGTGAATGATACAAAACTACATAAAGAAATTAACAACTAAAATTGATTATCAATTTCATCTTAATAATGAAAGACATAAACATTATACTCCACAATAGCTTCTAATGCATTTATAGAATGAGTTGAAGCCTGAGCATACCCCCTTGCAAATCTGAACAGCCCACTACCACCCACAACCGGCATCTCTCTCACGGCGGATTCGATCGTATTCCTTCCCAAAACACTGAGATTACTTCCATTATACTTTCCTCGTGTGAAAGCAAAGTTAAGCACCATGAGAAATCCAACTTCACTCTGTGAAGCTGAAGCATAGATTCCTTGTGCTCTTCCCACAACTTCGGAGTTTGACTCCGGACGCGCTGTTAACGGGTCGTCCATCATAACCACCGAGCCAAATCCTGTTGGGGATTTTTCGGTGGTTGGAGATGAGGCGACCCGGACAGCGGTTTGGTTTTTTCCACCGATTATATCGTGGAAGTAGAAGCGGATGTGGCTTAGTTTTTGAGGTTTGTGGAGTCCTAGGGTTGTTGGGGAAATGGTTTGTATGAAAGAATGGGGTTTTGCTGTGGCAATGGTGGTAATGAAGAGGAAGGAGATGAGGGATAAGAGAAAGGAATTTGAGAAGAAAAGTTTGGCCATGGTGATTGAGGTGTGTGGCTTGAGGAGTCACATAGGTCCACTATGTGAAATATTAGAATTTCTCATATATTATGGACACGGATAGAATAGGGTTCGAAAAGTGAAATATCTTTTGCCAAATTGGTGGAGTCACTACTTTATTCCATTATTCATATTTAATACTATTTTGTTCGTTTTACTTTATAGGTGTCCCTTTAAATTTTGTTTTTGGTGGTATCCCTTTAAATTATTTAACACCGAGTTTGACATAGTCTTACAAAATTATTATCAATGAGTGAATATTAATCATTGTCACACACCATGACTTTTTATTGATCTAAATTTCTTTTATAAATAGGATGGAAGAAGTATATGAATATGTGTGTGTGGTAGAAATGATAAAGTGGTCTCCACTATTGTTTTAGAACATACCGTTGAGGTTGGTAGTGTTGTGAGACACTTATTATAAGAAATTTGTTCTTCTTCAAATGGTGTCGTACTTAAATATATTGAGAACAAAAGAAATTTGTGGACATTAGGGAATAACGTCTATGGGTGGAAACATGTCAGGCCGTTCGATAGAGATCTATGGTCTAACCTATTTAGAGCCTAACTCGACCCAGCTCGTATATTAACTAGGTCAGACTCAAGTTTTTTATAAAGTCTATTTAATTAAACAGGTCAAGCTAAGGCTTACTAAAAAAACCTATTAAGCCTGTCAGGCCGGCCTATTAAGCTTTTTATATATAATATATCTTCCATTGTTGATATTGTTGAAGTTTTTTTTCTTCATAAACTCAAGCTTCATATGATTGGTTATTTAGTAGCAGATAATAATTTGTGTGATTAGACATTCGTAAGATTTTATTATTTAGTAGCATACATATTCATGTGGTTTAGGTTTTCATAACTTTTGGCCTATTTAGTAGTAAGCTTACATGTGTTGTTAAACCTTAGTGTAAAATACGCTTTTAAATAGACTTTCAGGTTTCATCAGACTTTTAAAAAGGTCATATCAGACCTCGAAAATGAACTTATGACGGATAATAGGTTAAGCTCAGACCTATAATTTTTTAAGTAGGCCGGGCTTAGACCTTATAAAGCCTGATCTGACCTAACTCATTTCTACCTCTAATAACGACTAAAGAAAATGGGTAAAATGTATACCTTGATTGTTTTTCAGTCTAGTGGAGTGGAAATTATTCTATTGGTTCAAGCTCAAAGATGAAGCTTCTCGAAAGTTTTATTTTCAACAAATTTCAGTATATAAATCTATGGTAATTACTTTTCTCAATAGTATGCTCTTTGATTCCTCTCAAGCGTCTTATGGTTTATTCTCAAAATATTTGTTTGGATTTTATAATTCGAACATGATTCGAATTATATAATTTAAAATATGTTTATATATGAACAACAATCATAACATCCTCTAATATAATAGTTGTAAATTTTGTTGGTAAAAATAACAACAAAAAAATAAAGTAGAGTAAATTACACTTCCCTCCTCTTAAAGATGCTTGAATTACACTCTCCTCTCCTCTTATGTTAAAATATAAACTCCCCTCCTTTGAAAAGTAAAATTTACACTCCCCTCCCCTATAAGATGCTCGAATTACAACCTCCTCTCTTAATAATTAAATTTGGACTACACTTTAATCTATTTTAACATAAATAAATATTTGTATAATTTATATTAATTTTGAATCACTATTTAAAAAATATAAATTCGTTTCTTTATAATCTAAATGTCAATAACAATTAAATTTAAATATTTTGTTATTAATTTTATAATTTAGAGTATAAAATTCACTTTTAATAACCATACTTAATCGACTTTAGTAATTTTTCACATATTTTAATTTTATTTTGGGTTGTTTCATATTTTATAATAGGGTTTAAAACTATATGTTAATGAAATTGTGAATAAAAAATAGATAAAGATATGTATTCAAAATTTGATTATATTAAAATGAACCCGCAGTGATATTTTTCTTTTAAGTGTGTTAGATTTTTTTTGTTGTTAGATTATTAAAATAATAATAATAATAATTGAGGGACTAAAGCGTAGATTTTAACATAAAAGGGGAGGGGAATGTAATTCAAGCTTCTCTCAAGGGAGGGGACTGAAATATTTTCTAATATGTTTTGAATAAGAAAGGAGAGAAGTGTATATTTTAACATAAGAAAGGAGGGGAGTGTAATTCAAGCATCTTTGAGGGGAATGTAATTTACTCAATAAAGTAACAAATGATAAAACTTGCTAAATAAAATCAAAAAATATATCATAAACGATATTTAAATTCTAACTTATTAATGTCAAGATAAAAGTGCACATTCAGATCCAGCACAAAGAAAAACAATGGAAAGGGAGAAATTGTTAATCTTTTAAGTTCTACAAACAAAAATAATTAAGAAAGATTACGAGAGATCGTTGATCTTTATTTCCATCGGTGAATTCACGGAAACTAAACCCATAATAAGTTCTACAAACAGAAACAATTAAGAAACAATTAAAAATAAATAAGTACAAATCCACAGCTCTCCTCTTCAATCTCATTTAGTCTTACAAATTACTCATGGGAGTTGCAGGAAAGAGAGAGAGATTCATTGCAAAAAAATAAATAAGGCTAAAAGTTAATTTTACAGTCTAGTTTTATTAAAAAAAATTAATTTTAATGTGAGTAAATTGTCAGTTTAGTCTCTGACTCTGCACCTCGCTGTCACATAAGTTCCTAACTCAGGATTAAATACAAAGAAGTCCCTGACTCTGCACTTCCGTTATCACTTTAGTCTCTGACGTTAAATAATTCTGTTAAGTGTGTCACAGGGATTAAAGTGAAAGTAGAAAATGGTCACTTTAGTCCCTGAATCAAAAATCAATATCCCCAACTTGAATCTCAAATCCCTAAATCCCTAAATGTCATCCCTAAATCCCTTAAATTGAAAATCTCAAATCCCTAATTTATTATCTTATTTGACAATATTAATATTATTTTTTTTGTTTTTGTCAAAATATAGCGTTCTTTTATTTAAAATTAAAAAATAGAGATTAATAATATCAGCATTATTTTTTTTGTTACACTAATTGGTAGGTTGTTTAATATTATGGACAAAGTTTTACCGTTAAGCATAAAAAAAAATACATAAAACTTTCAATACAATTTATAGAATATACAATATTCAATATATTTGAAGAAAAAAAAAGTCTACAATGTTTAGAAAAAAGTCACATATTATTGTATATTTTTTTTAGGGATGACATTTAGTAATTTGAGATTTAGTTAGAGATTTGAGATTCAAGTTGGGGATATTGATTTTTGGTTTAGGGACTAAAGTGACTATTTTCTACTTTCACTTTAGTCCCTGTGACACACTAAGCAGAATTATTTAACGTCAACGACTAAAATGATAACGGAAGTGCAGAGTCATGGACTTCTTTGTATTTAATCCTGAGTCAGGGACCTGTGTGACATCAAGGTGCAGAGTCAGGGACTAAAGTGACCATTTGCTCTTTTAATGTTAAGGATGTGTTTGTTTCAAGTTTACCAAATTTATTCCTAGGAATAACATTCCTTGGAATATAAAGATGAGAATTGTATTATATTTCAAGGTATTTAGGAAAAATATGTTTGGTTAACTCTATAATATTCCTGTGAACCATAAAAATAGGGATTATAATAGGTAACTATTTATGAATTTATTCTCATCTCCATGAGAACTTTATTCTCACCCTTTTCCTTGGGAAATTTTTTCTATTCCCAGAAACATTTTATACCTGGGAATAAAATTTAGTAAACTTGTAACAAACATAGGCATATATATTCCTATAATTTTATTCTCGGAAATCAACAAATATAACTTGAAACAAGCACACACTAAGTAAATCAAAGTATAAAACCGACTTATAATTTATGATCAGATCATATCTCAACCGGTGTTAGAGAGTACACTCAACTTTTAAGGCTAAGAGTACACCGGAAGAATAACTCTCTTTTTTTTGTTGAAAGGGTTTAAAAGAAGAATTACAGTCTCCTGAGAAGTCACTTGGTTAAGAGTTTCTCTTCAACCTCGAAAAACTCGGTTTGAGATCCGCACCCGAAGTTTTAAAGAAGAGCTTATATTATATAATATCCACCGTAAATATTAGTTCAAGATAAAAAAAAAAAGATGAAAGGCAGATATTGATGGAGACGCAACGAGAGTTCTGTGTTCCAAATGGAATGCATTCTCGCACCCACTTTGTATTTCTGTATCCAGTCTCTTTGATTAATCTCTACAGAACAAATTCTACTAGCTTCTACCTTGTCCCCTTCTAAAATAGCTGCAAGGGTTTCAAAAATGAAAATGAAAATGTATAAGATGTAGAAGTATGATAAATAATATATAAAAACTATAATAATGATGCTTATATCACACTATGGATATACCTGATGCAACAAGGACAAGAAGAAACAAATGTGTAAAAGAAAGCTTAGTCATGATCTTAAGAAAACTATAGTATATATTGGTTTATGAAATTGTGATCTTGGTGAAATGAAATGAAATAAGAGGGTAGACAGTGCTAGAAATGGAATCATAAAATGTTATTAGAACTTGCTTAAACTTGTCATCATTGACCAAGATCACTATTTTATTTTATTTTTTTTAATAATTTGGAATTGCACTTTGTTTTTGTCAACTCAAATGACACTCTTTTTTAACAATTAGAGATATGAAGTGTCCACTTTCATCGTACCATCGCAGTCAAGATCAAAATTCTAAAATTACCAATGTTCAAATAAGAATTGGATTGTCATTCAAATATGATAATAACATGGATATGATTTCTCAAATAAAGAAAAAGTCCAATCAATAAAGTAATCGTGTAGCAATCTTGTTCTTAATCCACAATGCAGGAGTTCTCAAGAAAAGGGAGAAGGTCGTATGAAACTTTTTGTTCTAAACTCCAAAAGAATATCTCCCAATCAACAAAATCATATCACAATGGCTTTTTCTAAAAGGATGAATTGAACCAACATCTAAGGATTCAACAAAGGAAAAAAAAAATCTCTTGTCAACATCAAGTATCCTCAACATTACTATGATGATAAATAAATGAGAATATGGAGAAATTACAAAATACATGAAGGTGTTCTCATCATTAAACCCTAAGTGATAAAAGTCATTAAATGAGGTACACTCTGACCCAAAACTTATAATATTTGCATTATAATAATTTTGAATATTGTTATGCAATATCATTGATTAATTAATTGGTTGTCTTGAAATTCATAATGCATACTAAATCTTTTTATGCAAGTAAATGACTTTAAACCTTAAATGGATGCACCATTTCCTTTGTCATAACTTGAATATGTATATGTATGATTTCATACTTACCTGAAATCTATTTTGTAAAACTTCTGATTTAGATATATCTCATATTGATGTTCAATCAATAAAATGTGTGGTTATTGATTACAATAAATTCATGATGTTTTAGACTTAAAAAAATTGTTTAGAATGCTTTCAAAATATACAAGTCTTCTCAAAAGTTTTTTTTTCTCTAAGGATTATTTTGATAAACACAATTTTATGCAAAAGATTGAGTCATATAACTCACAATGATCAATTTTAAAGGATAAATGAATTAATAGTTAATTCATATTTTTATGATCTTGTGGAAAATATGTAAAGTGTGTATTTGGTTACATTATTGGTTAATATGTTATATATGCAAATCATGTTGTGTGCTTTAGGAAATATTATTCTTATTGATCAATAAATATTTTTGGAGTTAATCTCTTAATTATGTTTCATGGTAGACAAAATCTTTTGAACAAAAGATGTGGAAAAAAACTCATGATATTTATAATTAAATACATACTTGGATTATAGTGAACTTTTCATGAGAAATGTTATTTTTATAAGTCTTTTCATGTGCACTTATCTCAATACAAAATTTTGGATGAATCCAAATTGGTTTGCATATCTTCATTAGCCTACTTTGCTTGATGCCTAAGTATATTTTTCTAAAATTTGGCTTTTCATAAATTGATATTTTAATATGATGTATGTAAAGGATCATCCTTCAACATGATTTAAATGAATATCCTATTTTAGGATTTATTTTTGAAGGATTTTAATAAGAGGAAAACTATATATTCATGAAAATATTTTATATTAATTTGCCATAATAAACAAAATTTGTCTAAGAAGAATAATACTTGCATATTATGATATTTGATTTATTCTTAGAATGAAAATGTTGTGTTGAATATTGATGAATGATCATCTTGTCGCAATTACATGTTAGTAAAAAAAGTGAGATGCAATCTTGTTGCATAATGTTTTTATGAAAAATAATTTTAAAATTTTAAAATATACTTTAAACATGATATAGAAACACTCAAGAAGTCTCACACACACTTTCAAGTGAAAGTAAGCTTAAACATATATTATTTTTTATTAATATATATGTTTGCATAAAGATTGTGAAAACATAAAAATCACTTTATAGTTGATTTTTGGTGTGCTTATGAGAAAATCTTCCTAAAAAGAATGATCCTACAAGTATTTTAAGAACTAAAACTTTGAAAAATTAACATATATTCTCAACATGATAATATTTTGAAAAGAGAGGAGTTTTATTAACATGAAGTTAATTTACTCTAATTTTGTACCTTCCGCATTCACGTCACTTTCTCTTTATTCTGAAAATGATTGGACAATTTTTTCAAATGATATTTAATGATTCAAATGGATACAACATAACCTTGTCCATCATTTTACTATTTGGAACATGGTTTTGTTTTAAAGTAAAATAATGTCTCAAATCATATAATTGATGATATTCATCTCAGAAATTTGAGAGGCAGTTATTTTAAATTTGAGAATATTTTTCCTGATACTTTCATTGACATTAAGGTCAAAGTTTTTAAAATTTAAGAGTATAGAGCATCAATGACTAGAATTTCAAAAAAAAAAATTTGAATCTTGCACGTGGTTAAGTTATATTGTTTTTGTTATCATTAATCATATTTTGATTGCAATATTAGTTAGAATAATTATGTTCATCATACATGATATGTACGTTAATGTTTAAAATACAAACTTGATGATTTTGATATGTAAAGGACTCTCAAATTGCATGGTTTTTATGTGCAGTGTATTCTTATTCTTTCTACCTTCAGATATGTAACTGGTGGAGAAGCAAAGGACAAGGAAGTTCATTTTACTCCATATTTGACTTTTGTCAAAAGAAGAAAAATAATTGTAAGCCCTATCAAACCCGCTCCAAGATCGAACCATCTCTTATTTCTCAATGAAGCTCCTCTACTAAAATATTAAAGGAATTGACAACTTTGAATCTTGGATTGCTCTTAATAAATTTTGGTTAACTCATTATTCTAACTTAATGTTTATTGTTGAACCGATAATCGTAGCGGGGTGTTCTTGGGTAATTTTTGTTGAGATAAAATCCAAAAATCTCTAATTGATGTTTTAATGATAACAAATCTTATGAAGTAAATTGATAAGTTTTATGAATGTTGATCTATTGATTTTTATACTTGAACTTTTGTTGAAATGATAAGATTCAAAGAGGTGGGCAAACTAGAATCCACTTACATCAACAAGTGGATTAGATTTACTCAACAATGAAAGAATTAAAGTAGCTTCAGAGTGTTACCACATTAGTATCACAAGCTTCATGAAGATGTTAAAAGACTGTTGTTTTAACCAATAGAGGATTAATTAAATGTTCAAGCAAAAGCATGAACTTCATGATTAATGGAGTATTTCACACTACCACAAGGTTAGCGAAAAGTATTTAAATTTCAAGAAAGAATGTGAGGTTCACTGTTGAAGAATCATGAAAGAATAATTTGCATCACATTCTATACAAAACCATGATTGAAGTTTTTGCGACAACTCACGTCGAGTTTTGTATTACATTATTTGAGGATTTATTACTACAATCAACGCCAAAAAGATTTATGAATATTTTTCTGAAGGTTTTAAAATATACTCAAAGTGCCATCCTACTAGAGTCTCTCAAAGATATTCAACGAACAAAACATATCGTATTAAAATACCAAGAAAAATTATGGAAAATAGTACAACAACAAAAAATTTCAAGATTGTTTGATCAACAAAGAAAATGTGCATACACCATAATGATCATATTCATTGCACTCAAAAGTATTCATATCAGTTCAACAAAGTGATAAGAATCAACTTTGAAGAATAAATAATTTAAAATGATTTATTTACTAAGTTACTTGTGATGAAAATGTCTGGATAATGATCAAAATATTTTTATTATCAAAGAATATTCCATAACATGATCCAAGGAGTTGTAACATTTTTCAAGATTAGTTTTGGATCAAAAGGAATTAAACAACTCACCTTTAGATTGAATAAAATGGATTCACATCCAGTTTAAGAATTATCTCAAAATTAAGAGATTGATCTCAAGTAACATGGTCTTACTACAATAAAGCAAGTACATATAAAATTATTCTTTGCATGATCTAGATGTGTGGAACTTGTTTTCTACAACATATTTGAACAAAGAATATGAAGACAACACATGAGAGGATAGGAAAAGTGGTCCTACATGTTTATGGAAGCTTTTATGACAATATCTCACTTTTGTCACATCACTACAAGACAAAATGTACTTTTACTATTTTCAAAGTGACTTACTTTGCGCCCAAGTTTCTAAAACCACCAAGAAACCTCCCAACAATGAGTTGTATACACCCAAGATATAATGTGGTTTTACAAAAGTAAGAGACAAATATATCAGCTTCAAGATGAGATCGATCTTATCTAGCAGAAACCAATTTGAGCATATTTCTACATATATCTTGTGCTATAAGTATGACAAGGAGGATACTATTATTTTAATGAAATCATGAAGACATTTCCTTCTTTAAATACAAGGCTCTAACAAGAAAGAAAGCACAAGGGTTATAGCTAAAACTTATCAATCACTTTTTTCTCTACAAGTCTCAAAACTCTTCTTTCATCACTCACACTCAAGTTCTTATAATTGTTATAAGTGAATCATTGAGTGAATTGAGTTGATTTTACTTTGATTTTCAACTATATTTGAGTTTCTAGACCACTTTTCAACATAACCCATTTTTTGTGGAAGCATATTTACCTCTTCATATCAAACACACTTCATCCCATAACACTATTGTGGATCAATATGTTGAGTGTGTTTTTTATATCAAACTCTTTTATCTTGAGTTGTGAAAGGTCCCACAAATCCCTATCATATTCTTGTAACTTCCTTATGACTTTCTTTTAAGCGGTATTAAGCGAATCGCTGTAAAGCCCGTTGAGGCAACATGAATGAAAAGTGTAGGATAAAATTTTAAAAGGGTCACAATTCAACCCCCATTCTTGTGACTATTTATTTTACTTCATTTTTGCATCCAATATGGGAACCTATTATGTTTTTTACTCTGAGTTGCAGGCGTTCATGTTTGCATATTTTCAGAGAGGGTAATGGTTGTGTAGATAAGCTTGCTAATCAAGGACATTCAATTCATGGCACATCCAATTTGTTAAGGAGGATTTTTTAAGGACCAATTTAGTTTTCCTAATTATTGCTTTTGACAGCTCTTTTGTTTTTTTGCTTTTGCTTTATTTTGGCCATTTCTTTTGAGGGTTTTGGTTTGAACCCCCTTGTACATATTTTTCCCTTTTCGATTTATATATTGACATGTCCAAGTATAGAGATGAGGATGATTTGGTTGTGGTTAGGGCTGGAAATGAGTCGAGTTGAGTCAAACTCGTCTGAGCTCGACTCGACTTGATAAGAATTGGTTCGGCTCAAAACTTGACTCGATTTCGATATGAACCTTATGTTAAGCTCGAGTTCGGTTCGTTTAAAGTTCACGAACAGTTCGACTCGACTCGTTAGGTTCAGCTCGTCAAATCAAATAACTAAAATGCCCTTTTTTTTTCTTAAAACATTTTGATAGGCATTTTGAGCTTTCAATTTTTTAAAAATGTATAATATTAAAATAGCACAAATTATAACACACAATTTTGTGCCGACTACAAAAACAACAAATCATAAACTTTGTACTCAAAGGTAAAATAGCGTTTTACAGGTAAAATACCACGCTACTGCTGAATGTTGGTATAATGAAGTTATGTCTTTTTTAAATAGATAATCTCAGCTCTGTTGTATTAAACCCACCGATGTAGGACTATTTTAACTTCTGTGAAGCATATTGACAATGCATATGTTGTTAACTTTCAATGTGGAACTTTTTTCAACATCTTTTTATTATTAAATAAGACTACTCTTATTTTATTATTGTTAGTTGTTGGGCATATTTCTTTTTTAAGTTGGCATGTAATTTATTATTTAATATATACACACACATATTATCGAGGCAGCTCATGAACCAATCGAGTCGAACTACGTATAGCTCAAGTCCGGCTCACTTATTTAACGAACATAATTTTCAGCTCAAGTTCAACTCATTTGGTTCATGAACCAAGCTCAACGAGTTAATTGTCGAGTCGAATTTCGAACTATATTTGAGTTGGTTCGGTTCATTGCCAGCCCTAGTTGTGGTGCTCATGCTGCAGTGAACCGGTATGGCGGAGGAGGAACTATAGTGTCGTGGAAGCTTGCTCTTCAGCGGTGGACGGAGGGACCTGTAAACAGACACCTGCTCCGACGCTCCAGTTAGTATATGAGAGAGAGAGACAGGGAGAAATAAAAATAGAAGCGTGTAAGGGGTGAATAATGAGATCGTACTTAGGTGTGGAAATCGTGATGCGCTTATATAGGCGAGTTGGTTGTAATCGTTTCCATGAAAACTAGTGTGTGTTACGAAAGATGGTTAGAGATCGAGTAAACGAAGATGTCCATCTTACGAGAGTGTTTCCACGTGGTTAGTTTTATCTGTTATTGGATCTTTGTATATGGACAGTTGTGTGGTCAAGATCTGAAACAGTTGTCCCTAAAGCCCTTTTTGTCATTATGATGTAAGGACCTTGTTTTAGGTTTCACAGTAATTAGTCGACCTTGATATTCAAAAGATGTTTTTATTCGATATTACTTTATGAAGACAGAAGTCGAGGAACACTTGAACGGAGTTGAAGAGTACTAAGTGGAGGAAGGTGCAACATTTATTGCTTGTAGAATTGAAGTGAACCATTTTTTTTAGAAATTTTGATGCATGTCACACTAACCCATGGATTAAGGTGACAAGCTTAATGATGCTTGAGCATGGTTACATTTTTAAAGTGTAATATGAGGCATTATGCCTTGCTTTTTTTCCTTTCAGTGAATCAAAATTGTTTATCAAAGCCTCAATTAGTTGTTTATATAAGCGGGAGTTTGGAAAACTTAAAAGGTTTTACACCCCTGCAATTATCTTTTGTCTTTGTTGTCCCCATTAGATTTCATTTTGTTGCTTTCAGAGTAGACCAACGTGTTTATGTCAAAAAGGTACTTTCTCTTTCTCTAACCCTTTGTAGTTTATGTTTGTTTTCTATTTTAGGTAGATAGATTAGGTTATTACTACCCATTGTTAAAAACAAATCATTCTTAAAAGTAAATTTATTGCTTACATTAATTTTGTTGTCCTTTTAAATAAGAAAATCTTAGAAGATATTATAGTCTAGTTGCCTATTTGAAGACATTGTATCTCTAGCTTTTCTGCCCAGAGTTTTCTACTGCAAGGCAAGTGGCATAAGGACTATAAAATATAGTCTCATGTTTTCCATTCTAGAAACTATAAATCATTGACACAAATCATTTCCTACTGTCCGTAGTTTCCTACTATCCATTATTAAAAACAAATCATTTTTAAAAGTAAATGTATTGCTTACATGAACTTTTATGTTCGCCATTTAGCAGATATAAGTCAAACACTGCAAAACTGAATTTAGAAAATAAGTGTTTCCAACATTCCATAGTCTAGCACCCTGAAAATTTTCAATAAAATCTACATTTTTAACAACTAAACTAAACAAAATATCAATTCCAATTTAAGACAATATAAAAAAACTCACTATTTCGACGTGAAAATCATTGCAAAAGTCTTTGAAAGGTTGTTTCGTAGGAGTTTCGGTATCAACAAATAAAGTTTATGCCATTTTTTTTTACTTTTGAAATAGTTTCTGTCATTGTTATTGAAGACGCATAAAATTGAGGTTTGAGATATGAAAGGTGTATTTATTAGAGTAGAGATTGAGAGAAACAAAAAGGTTGAGAGAGGCGAATGTTCAAGAGAAACAAGAAGGTTGACAGGCGAGTGTTTACGTGAGTGTTGTAAGTAGAAATCTTACAGATCGATATTGAAACCAAAGAGGGTGTTATCACCCTTTATAGGTTGAGAGGCAAGCGGGTGTTGTAAGTGGAAATCTAGAATATAAAATATTAAAAGCAAATCATTGTAGTAACGCCTCACTGAATCGCAATATTCATGTTCTCAACTTAAATACACACCAAGTCTAAGCACTTGTTTGGCTCTAAATGCTTTACAAATATGAAATATAGTAACAAGAAGTAAACTTCATGACGTGGTTGCATATCAAAGACATTGAGTTGACTCTCGATCTTCACGCCACTTAAACAAAATAATTTATAGTATAGTGTAGTGTAGTATTCGCTAACAGCTAATTTGAACAAGAAACTTCCTATCCTCAATTTTTAGCAACACGATAGGATAGAGTCACAACAAACATTTATCATGATACGTGTCTGATGTACACATAATAAAGAAATGAAATAATATTAATTTATAAACTATTCTAAATTTAAAGTTAACTGTCAAATTGTTCCTTGACAAGTTGTTACTGTCCATAACACGACAACTAGATTTGAACTATAATGTTGTTAGTACAATTAGGTCCACACAAAATAGTTATCACAAATGAGCGGTGATTACTAATTACAATGTAGCGAATGACATTAAACAAGTTAAGAAAAACCAATCAAATTAGCACAATATTTTAATTTAGTTGTCCTTTTAAATAAGAAAATCTTGGAAGATATTATAGTCTAGTTGTCTATTTGAAGACATTATATCTCTAACTTTCCTGCCCAGAGTTTCCTACTGCAAGGTTAATGGCATAAGAACTATAAAATATAGCCTCATGTTTTCCATACCAAGAACTATAAATCATTGACACAAATCATTTCTGTAGTTTCCTACAACTCATTGTTAAAAACAAATCATTTTTAAAGGTAAATGCATTGCTTACATTAACTTTTATGTTCGCCATTTAGCAGATATGTAGCTAAGGGCTCAATATACTTCGAACACTGCAAAACTGAATTTAGAAAACAAGTGTTTCTAACATTCCATAGTCTAGCACTTTGAAAATTTTCAATAAAATCTATAATTTTAACAACTAAACTAAAAAAAACATCAATTCCAATTTAAGACGATAAAAAAAACTCACTATTTCGATGTGAAAATTATTCGAAAAGTCTTTGAATGGTTGTTTCGTAGCAGTTTCGGTTTCGACAAATAAAGTTTCTGCAATTTTTTTTCCTTTTGAAATAGTTTCTGTCATTGTTATTGAAGACACATAAAATTGAGGTTTGAGATATGACAGATATATATATTCGAGTAGAGATATAGAAAAACAAGAAGGTTGAGAGAGGCGAGTGTTCAAGAGAAACAAGAAGGTTGACAGGCGAGTGTGTACGTGGGTGCTGTAATTAGAAATCTTATAAATCTATATTGAAACCAAAAAATGGGATATCACCCTCTAGGTTGAGAGGCCAGCGGGTGTTGTAAGCGGAAATCTAGAATATAAAATATTAAAAGCAAATCATTGCAATAAAGCCTCACTCAATCGCAATATTCATGTTCTCAACTTAAATACACACCAAGTTTAACACCTTGTTTGGCTCTAAATGCTTTACACATATAATATATACTATCAAGAAGTAAACTTCGTGACGTGGTTGCATATCAAAGACATTGGTTGACTCCCGATCTTCACGCCACTTAAACAAAACAATTTATGGTATAGTATAGTGTAGTATACGCTAACTGCTAATTGGGACAAGAAACATCCTGCCCTCGATTTTTAGCGAGATGAAAGGATAGAGAAACAAAAACATTTATCCTATTACGTGTTTGATGCACACGTAATAACAAATGAAATAATATTAATTTATAGAGTATTCATAATTTAAAGTTGATTGTCTAATTATTTATTACAAGTTGTTACTGTCCATAGCATGACAACAAGATTTGAACTATAATACTCTTATTACAATTAGGTCCACAAAAAATAGTTATCACAAATGAGTGCTGATTACTAATTACAATGTAGCGAATGACATTAAACAAGTTAAGAAAAACCAATGAAATTAGAACAATATTTTAATTTTGTTGTCCTATTAAATAAGAAAATCTTGGAAGATATTATAGCCTAGTTCTCTTTTTGAAGACATTATATCTCTAACTTTTCTGCCCAGAGTTTCCTACTCCAAGGGTAATGACATAAGGACTATAAAATATAGCCTCATGGTTTCCATACCAGGAATTATAAATCATTTACACAAATCATTTCCTACTGCCCGTAGTTTCCTAAAACCAATTGTTAAAAACAAATCATTGTTAAAATTAAATGTATTGCTTACATGAACTTTTATGTTCGTCATTTAGCCGATATGTAGCTAAGGGCTAAATATACGTCAAACACTGCAAAATTGAATTTAGAAAACAAGTGTTTACAACATTCCATAGTCTAGCACTCTGAAAATTTTCAATAAAATCCACATTTTTAACAACTAAACTAAAAAAACATCAATTCCAATTTAAGACGATAAAAAAAAACTCGTCATTTCAACGTAAAAGTCATTCGAAAAGTCTTTGAATGGTTGTTTCGTAGTAGTTTCGGCTTCGACGAATAAAGTTTCTGCCATTTTTTTCCTTTTCAAATAGTTTCTGCCATTGTTATTAAAGACACATAAAATTGAGGTTTGAGAGATGAAAGGTATATATTAGAGTAGAGATTGAGAGAAACAAGAAGGTTGAGAGAGGCGAGTGTTCAAGAGAAACAAGAAGGTTGACGGACATGTGTTTACGTGGGTGTTGTAAGTAGAAATCTTACAGATCTATACTGAAACCAAAGAGGGTGATATCACCTTGTAGGTTGAGAGACAAGTGGGTGTTGTAAGCGGAAATCTTGAATATAGAATATTAAAAACAAATCATTGCAATAAAGCCTCACTGAATCGCACAACTCATGTTCTCAACTTAAATACACATCAAGTCTAAGAACTTGTTTGCCTCTAAATGCTTTACACATATGATATATACTATAAAGAAGTAAACTTCGAGGGTGTTTGTTTCCAAAGAAAGAGGGAGGATTGATAGCACAAAGGAAAGAAAGTTTATTGGTAAGTGAGCTTCTATGGTTCGGTTCACTTGATAGAGAGGAAAGAAAGTTTTAATTTAGTGGGCCCCATGTCCAAAACTTTTTCACCCAGGATTGAGAAGAAAGTTGAAAGAAGACATCCAATTGAACAAAATGACCAAATAACCCTTCCATTTTGATGCATATATATGTGCATCACGTCAAGTGCTTTGTTTTGTTTATTCAAATTAATTTGCTTCAACACCACATGGATTTATGCATGTCTCTATTCTAATTTATTCTAATTTATTTTTATTTCATATATATACCTTTTATTTTGCACTTTTATTTGTTTTATTTAGAAATATATAGTCACTTGTTATATTACATATTATTTCATTTATATGCGAGGCTATATATGTCATTTTAGTAAATACACATCTTTCTTTCCTTTCACTTTCCTATTACTTTCATCCATACCAAGCAACTAAATAATCATCTCACTTTCCATTTATTTTCTATCCACTTTCATTCCTTGAACATTCTTTCCTTTCACTTTCATTCCTTTCTTCATCCAAACAAAGCCTCCATGACGTGGTTGCATATCAAAGACATTGAGTTGACTCCCGATCTTCACACCACTTAAACAAATCAATTTATAGTATTGTATAGTGTAGTATACGCTAACAGCTAATTGGGACAAGAAACTTTCTATCCTCGATTTTTAGTGACATGATAAGATAGAGAAACAACAAATATTTATCCTATTACGTGTTTGATGCACACATAATAACAAATGAAATAATATTAATTTATAGAGTATTCAAAATTTAAAGTTAACTGTCTAATTATTTCTTGACAAGTTGTTACTGTCCATAGCACACCAACTAGATTTGAACTATAATATTGTTATTACAATTAGGTTTACACAAAATAGTCATCAGAAATGAGTGGTGATTACTAATTACAATGTAGCGAATCTTATTAAACAACTAAGAAAAACCAATCAAATTAGCACAATGTTTTAATTTTGTTGTCATTTTCAATAAGAAAATTTTGGAAGATATTATAGTCTAGTTGTCTGTTTAAAGACATTATATCTCTAACTTTTCCTTTTAGAGTTTCCTACTGCAAGGCTAATGGCATAAGGACTATAAAATATAGCCTCATGCTTTCCATACCAGAAACTATAAATCATTTACACAAATCATTTCCTACAGCCCGTAGTTTTCTACAACCCATTGTTAAAAACAAATCATTATTAAAAGTAAATGTATTGCTTACATGAACTTTTATGTTCGGCACTTAGCAAATATGCAACTAAGGGCTCAATATACATCAAACACTGCAAAAAAACATTAATTCCAATTTAAGACGATAAAAAAAACTCATGCTTCCTCTTTTGGAGGTCACGTAGAAATCAAAGGAACCATATGATGACTTTGTTGAAGCAAAAATCTTTTTGATGAATGTTTTAATGATAACAAACCTCATGGAATAAATGATAAGTTTTATGAATGGTGATCTACTGATGTTTGCACTTGAGTTTTTGTTAAAAGAACAGGAATCACATAAGTGGAGAAGATAGAAGTCACCCACATTGATAAGTGCATTATATCTACTCAACAATGAAAGAATGAGTATATCATCAGTTGAAACAACAAGATCATATCTCCATGAAGATTCATAGCTCAAGAATCATGATGGA
>Ga0228711_1004475_pt1 | contig 21490 bp, 7 predicted proteins | sample MedpolnodulmetaG_2_FD_177996 | JGI IMG/M metagenome (GOLD analysis project Ga0228711, IMG submission 177996) | Root nodule microbial communities from Medicago polymorpha collected in Santa Monica, California, United States - brown nodules | ecosystem: Host-associated > Plants > Roots > Nodule... | reverse complement strand
TAAAAATAACCATTATTGTCACTTTAAAAAATACACATTTTTCCCTTCCCCAATTTTAAAAAAAAAAACTATGGAAAAAGCAAACATTTACAAGCCTATTTTGATGTATATATGCATGTAGTTTTCCCAAACTCCAAAATTAATAGTTAGCTTTAATATTTAACTGTTAATTGTTTGCCTTTAAGAAAAAAATAATATAAATTTTTAAGTCCGGGGGGCATTTTGCACATAAGTGCAAAACTTCAGGGGGTATTTGCAAAACATTATGTTCACTAACAAAAAAATTTGACGGATGAGGTAAATTGATTAACGTTGTGAAATTTCAGAGGGGTAATTGAAGTTTTGTTAATTTCAGGGGGTAATTGACGAAACTTACAATTTCAAGGAATAATTACCTATTTACTCATTTCATATAATATATTTCCTATTTTTTTAAATAAAATCCTTATTATAATAAATAAAATCAATCTTCAGTCAAAATCTAAAATAAAATAAAATCAATTTTGCTGAAATATTAAGTGAGAGGATAAGAACATTAACATTTATTTATTCATATACATTCAATTTACACCTTCTAGAGAAAAACGTGGCCATCTTTTGTATTATTAGATAAAAGGGTGCTATTTTGGGTTAGACAAAATCTTAATGACTCATACACTTTATTTTATCTGTTTTGGAAAAAATGCATGGTTTTGTTATGAGGCAAGGGAAGGAAAGAAGAAAAAAAATGTATGTTCTTGGTTGAGAAGAGGAGTCCTTATTCTGATTTTGGTTCGATGTAATTTTTTTTTAAAATGTGGTTCAATGTATGCTACTATGTCATTTTCCTAAAATGAATATATTCAAGTTCATCCACAAAATAATAGTTTGATATTCTCTTTTTGCCTTTTCTTTTTGGTTTCTACCTTTCCTTTTTTAGATATTATGAAGAAATTATTAGGACACTCACCTAAAGTTATATTTGGAAGTTTCCAATAAACTTAAAATAAAATATAATTTTAGATTTGTATTTTCAAGTGAGGTAATATCTGATTTTTTTTAGATGAGGTAATATTTGAATATTTACAATCATTCTCACGTATTCATGTATCTTCTTGATTTTAAAATAGTTTTCTTCTATATTTTGTAAATGATTCTTTTTTAAAATTATCAACCTTTTTTATTTAATTAGAAATGCTTTTAGCTACCTTATCAACATAAATATAATTAGATATATACCAATATTATTTATTTACTAAATCAATTTTGATATATGCTGAAATTCAAAAATAAAAACTACAACTCCTTGTACTTTTATATTTTTAATGCATAAGAAAATAAAAATCATCTTTTATGAAGAAAAAAAATATTGTCTCGGTTAAATTTAAAATTTCCATCTCAAAACATGTTAGAGACGAAATTAGTGACAAACTCTCTTCCATTGTTGGTTTATGCGTTGCTAAGAAGTTAAAGATAGAATATGTGCATGTCTCTCGTGCGAGACTAAATAGATTCATTTCTTTCCATACTTTTGAAACTTTACGAGTCAATGTACCATTCTTAATTCAGATATTTTGATGATAACAATATAAGAAAATAATTTATCCTCTTACATTTTCTTAAGTGTGCAGATTATAATATCATATCAAGCAAAGTCAAAAAAGAATCACAAGTGACGATCTAAGGCTTACTATTTAATGACAAAAAGGGTAGCATAGGACATGCCCATCTCTAGTAATAAGCACGTGGCACTTATTGTCCGATGACATTGGCTAAAAACAAAATGTGCTTATGACTAGCAAGAATCGTCTGACTTTAAATTTTTGTTGTATCGATATACTCTGTTAATTTGAAAGAATAAATTATGTTTATTATTAAAAACCAAAGGATCGTCTAAAATAAAATGCAATGGCAGTGGCAAACAAGCAGTCAAAGAATACTTGAAAAACAAAGTATCTCAATCGGAAAAAAAAGATAGTTGTACAAAAATAAGAACTTCTACGGTACACTCATAAATTAAGGTGTACCAGCAAAAATATCTCAGATCAGACTTTTGACCCCTCACACGTAACAAGTATGCATAGACGACGATTCTAGTGAATATGGAGGTGCATGGCTTAAACGCGGCGAAAACGAGCCTCGTAGTTATTCGAAAGCGGTACCCCCAATAATTGGGAGCTATAATACCATATTTGAACTTGGATTTGGCCTAACTCAACCTTAAAAAAACTTACTTCGAAGGTAAAGATTACACTTAAGTTGTGCTTATGCAACGTGAGAATCTTAAGTGTGACTCGGAAACCTGATAGCATAGGTAACCCAACAAATCTGAAATAGACTCTAATGCCATGATGAAAAGTATTTCTGATCATTTCAATGTTGTAACTACAATACTAAAATTAACTTGCTTAAACATGGATAAATCTAAACCTAACATGTTTGTTGAATGAGTCTCATACTAATGATGTAAAATAACTACAAATATTACTATTTATGGTCTAATACTTCCAACATTTCCTATTAGAAATGAAGAGTTTCCGGAGGAAAAACATTGTAGGACAAGGTACTGAGTGCGAAATTCAAAGGAGTATTTTCAAATCTCACAATATTGTACATGACAGTCTGTAAATTAGCGTTCGTAGTATGATTCACCTCATGCAGTGACAAAGGCTATCCAACGACTCTTCCCAATGACTCTTTGGTCTATTCTATATATTCAACATCTTCCTAGCAGTTGAAGATGTAGCGATCATCGAAGAAAAAGAACCAGTCGAATCAGGCCTAGAACACAAGATATTCAGTGTATATCCTCTCTGATTGAGAGCTCGTCGTCTTGTTGTAAATCAATCAAGTCTAGTATTTGATTTTGTTATATTCTTTATGAGTTATAACTACGATTGATATTTGATTTGTATTGTTATACTTTCTAGTTGAGAGATATTAGATTGTGTGTTTTATTAACACATAAAACATAATTTTAATCCGCTAAGTAGTGGCAGGATGAACCTCTCAAAAGGCTTGTAAGGGATTTATGCCATTTTGAGTGAGTCAGTAGAGCCTTGAGAGGCTTATAGTATTGTAAGCCTGAATAGGCATAGTAAAGAATGCATGGTGTCCGTTAAGACTTGATAGTATAGGGAACTGATGAGGCTTTGACAAAGAATACATAGCCTGCAGAGGCTTAGAAATACAAGGATTCTGGTGAGGTTTAGTGAAATAATACAGAGTCTACATAGGCTTAGAGAATACATGGTGTTTAGTGAGGCTTGGTGAAAGATTACATAGAGCTTGAAGAGACTTCAATAACTAAACACCTTTGCCCATTGGTGATTTTTTTTTAAATGGCTAAGATATATAGTCGATCCCATGCAATGTTTTTCCATTCTATGTTTTATTATGTGTGCTTAGAAACTGTTGGAGACAAACATGTTTTTGTCTCACCACATTACAACTGACTTGAAAATCAGATTTACCACTCTCTGTTTGGATTTATGTCGGGTGAACACAATCAGGGTCGGCCCAATAAATTTTATTTGTAGGTGAGGACTAAAAACAAGTTTTAATATATGAGGCCTTTTTGTTTATAAAATCTAATGAATTTTTTTGTTTTGTTTGGGAGGCCTAAAACAAGAGCTTTAGTTGTCTTATTCTTGGGTCGGCCCTGGATACAACAAATACATAAGAAATTTCATACAAAGTTAAACTATATGATTCTTTTAAAACTATAGTGCTTTACTTGGTAGTTGGTAGCAAGGTTTGAAAAAGTGATTGCGGCAATGGTTCTCTTACAATTTTTCATATTGTAAAGAATCACAGTCAAATGTGGTTGATGCAACATTAATACAAACTAAAGTTACAGTTAAAGAGATAGCATAAACCATGATTTTGTTGATCAAACCGCGGTCGTAGACCTTCATTTAAAATCATAACCGGTGTTTCCTATATTTGTCTCCTATAACATTAGTTTCAGATATTAATAACATTAACATTTTGTTGGCAAGATATGTAATCAATTAGAAATTGAAACATGCAATTTCGCACACATAAATCAAAATAACATATTAACATGTCCACCATTAGCAATGGAACTTACAAAAAATGAAAGAAGGAACAAGGAAGACCCAAGAGAGGCCCTAAAACTATCATTGTCTCTTCAAAAAGTTCAATTTATACAACCATGGATACAACCATGAATTTCAAAGTACATAAACTGAAAATCTTAGTCAGGAGTAAAAACTATACTGAATACAGTTAAAGAGACTCAGGTAAAAAGGCATTCTCTTGATCCAAACCATCATGCTCCCTTCCTTCTCTTATTCATAATATATAATGTTAACACTTCTCCATATTGGAAATGATTAAACTTTGCAGCTACTAGGCTCATCATTGTTATCATATTTGCATTCCATCTGAATATTCTGAAACCACCTTGCACATGCAATATAAGCAATCAAATCTAAAGAAGTCAAAATAGCCAATAGGAAGAAAAACCTATCCAAGTGACCTCTATTCAAGTTTCCTGGGATCCATCCTGGCATGTGATCTTCAGTTGAAATCTTCATAACAATACTAACAATTAAGCTACTCACATAGTTCCCAAGTGAGATACTTGTCATGCAAAGTGCACTTCCAAAGCTCTTTAATCCATCAGGTGTTTGAGCATTGAAGAATTCTAATTGTCCTACATACATAAAAACCTCAGAAGCTCCTATAAGTGCATACTGAGGAATTTGCCAGAAGATACTTAGAGAGCTTGTGTCACCTTGTTTTGCATACTTAAGCCTATAACATTCAACTATTCCAGCTGTAACCATTGCAATTATAGCTATAACGAGACCGATTCCCATTCTTTGAAGTTCAGTGAGTCCCTTGGAACTTGTTTTTTTGAGTTTTCCGACGAGTGGATCAAGTACTCGACGGTAGAAGAAAATGAAGATGGCTACGCTGAGGATATCGAAGCTAGACATGCTTGCTGGTGGTATTTTGAAACTGGAAATTGTGGTTTTCATTGCAGCACCTTGCTCCACAAAAAGAGAAGCCATTTGAGTGAAAACTACCGAGTAGATTATTGTGCAAAGCCAGATTGGAAGAAGTCTTAGTATGCATTTTACTTCTTCAACTTGAGTAATAGGACAGAGATACCATGGGTTATGTTGGCCTCCTTTTTGGACTTCTAAATCTCTTGAAGTTATATAAGCTGCCCTATCCAAAAACCTGCAATATAGATGATAAATTGAAAATTGGTCAATAAGCACTCTAGATGAACTTCTCCAAATGCAATTATGACTTATATGTAAAAAGTAATACAAAAAGAATCTTATCTTCCACGTCTCATTATTTTCCGAAGTTCTATTGTTTAATTACTCTCTCTTCCGCAGGATTTTAAATATAAGTCTGCGACCACAATCTTGACCACGACATAATGGTTTTTGATGTGGTCCAAACCGCAATGTAGCCGTTATAGAAGTGTAAACATCAAATCGTTATTGGAAGTATTCAAATAACTTACTTGAAACCATGTGTGTGGAGAATCTTTCTGTTGGAGTTGTTAGAAGACTCCTTTTCATCTATGACATACAAGTCATCTCCATTTGATGTCATTTGAACTCCCAATTTCCTTGAAGCAGCAAAAAACACTTGGCAGAATCTAGAAAGAGGATTGCCACAAGGTTTAAAGTGTCTATATTTTGGGGTGCCAACAAGAAAAAGTACAAGTGCCAAAAAGGCAGACCCAGCAGAAGCCCAAAACCCAAGAGCCCATAATCCTTCATCTTCAAAATAGCCCAAAATAGTGTTTGAGAAAAGTGAACCAAGGTTCAATGCCAAGTAAAAGTAGCTAAAAAAAGCCACTTTTGAGTAACTTTCCTTTGAATGATCTTCATCAAATTGGTCAGCACCAAATGTTGCAATATTTGGTTGATACCCTCCATTTCCTAAGGCAATCAAATAGATTGATAGGTAGAACATTCCCATTTCCAAACTTGAATGTTCCCCACATTCAAGTTTTCCATTTCCACAACCTTTTGGTCTAAGCAAAGCAAGGTATGTTGTAACGGACAAAGATACTAGACCCTGTTATATCAAACCATAGCATAAACGAACTAATTAATATAATGTACTAGTAAAAATTCATTAAAGTGGAAGAAAAAAATGAAATTGAAAGTATATTACTTACGGTTACAAAAATGCCTTGAAAGATAGCACATGTTTTGTATCTTCCCCAATAAGAATCACTAAGGAAAGCACCAACAAGAGAGAAGATGTAAACTGTGCCAGTCCACTTGCTGACATTGTTAGCAGCAGCAGCATTGTCTTGACCCAACACCCTTGTCAGGAACAGAACTAGGTTCACTCCAACTCCAAAGAATGCTAAGGTTGCTAGACCTTGGTTCACTGGTAGATCAAATATATCAATAACATTAAGGATTGTTAGCATCATGAAATATTTATATCTTCAAAAAATATTTATATCTTAAATAATAAGTTCTTCTACAAATTGAAATCAACTTCCATACATTATTATTATCATTAAAAATAAACTTACTCGTCTAATATACCCACTAACACCTATGATCTTTCTTTTTTTCATGAATTAAAATTCAATTATAAATTTTTTATAGCTAAAATATTGTATTTTCATATGAAAATATTTAATTCATTAGAAAGGGTAAATTTTAAACTAGGACGACTAAATAAATAAGCAAACAATATTTTATCTTCTAAAATTCAATCACGTATTATTTTTTGGTGCTTAAATGAAAATCAACCATGTCTGTTTGTTATATCTTCTGACCAAAATTCTTGTGAGTTTAGCTCAGCTAACAGAGACAATACATAATATATAAAAGATTTGATGTTCAAACTCCGTCAACCAACAAAAAAAGATCTTCCGACCAAATATGGTGTAATTTGGATTCATATCTAAAATTCTAAGAACATATTATATTAGGATGTCCCTCTCTCAACCTAAATTTATTTGTTTTTATAATAAAAATGAACCGCACTTGAGCACATGTACATGCACACACGACGTTGTTTTTGTGTACTTTTGTACACGCGAAAAGGTTCGGAAATATCCCACCTATGTATGACTCTGATACTTCTATGATTGTGACCTTCAAACTTTCATTCACCTTTGATATCTTAGTTCTGAGCCTAACTCATAGGACTTGTTTTTTTATTTGTTTTAGCATTTACAATTGGTGGGTACTGGATACGGCCAAATGAAAAATATTTCTTGATTTGGTAAAAGAATATTCAAAACGATTATGAATTAGTTCAAAAACAATTTTCATGTAATATTTAAGAACTCAAATATAATTTAACATGTTTAATTTGTAAAAAAATTATATTAAATTCTGGATGTTGTGTTAAATCATATAATTACCCGTATACATTTTACATATTCAAAATTATTATTATTATTATTTTTACAAAATAAAATAAAATATAATTTAAATAGAATATCATGTAACGTTGGATTATCTAAACAATTGTGCTATAACTTATAGGATTAATCTAAACAACTAACTATTAATATTTTCAATAAAAAAAACTTAAACTATAATTAATCTCTTTGGTTGATCTATTAGATTGTTAGTCTTCACCACTTGTGTGGTGCAAAGCTTTGAAAAAAAAGATATGAAGTAATTTTTATACAAACTTTCATGCCCCAGTCGGACTTTCAATTTCAAATCTTGTCATACTTAAAGATGTCAATTCAAACCTTAAAAATTGATTTATGACAATAATAGACCAAACCCATACCTAATATTTTAGAACAAAATAAGACCTTACAAAGTCTATCTTTTTTTGAAAGAAAAAAAAACTTATAAAGTCTCTTCTAACCTACCATATTCTTAACCTTATTGGTGACCTTCACTAGCCTTAGATGAGATTGTGGCTTATAATTAATAACATTATCATAATCTTTTAATAATTAATAGAGAAAAAAAGATAAAGTAAATAGTGACAAAATTTGGAATATTGTCGTATCTAAAAAAGCTAGTGTTAATTATGGGCTGTCTTCAACTCAATTTTAGTGCACTAAATATAGAATTTCACTCTTCCTTGCACTCATGTCCATAAGTATATGAAAGTGTATGCATCATAACACGTGGCAAATACCTACGTCATGAACAATCTTGTTTGCAATTACGTGTCGGCAACAATTTATACAATCTCAAATGCATGCTCAAATATTTTTACACTCAACACAACAATCTCTCCTTTTTTTCCTATTTTCTGTCTCCTGTCGTTTTATAAGGATTCAGAATCTGTATCTTCTTCTATAGTTGTATATGTACATTATTTTGTTCCATCTAGAACCAAAACGGTCAAGTAAGAATCAGCCACCAAACCAAAACCCTAAAAATAAAAAATAAAAACTATAGGTCATTGTGAAATGTGAGCTGAATGAAGCACATGATGATCCTGTTAAAGTTGTCGTTTTCTTAAAATTTTCTAAGATGTGAAAACTGATAAGATGAACAAGAGATCATAGTTTGTTTTTTTGTGGACAAAAAGTCACACTTTTTGTACTGATAAGCTATCATAGTCTATAAACCACCGATTAATTGCATTGCATATTCAATAATAGCTGGACAAGGTTCTTGAATCTTCTACGGCTCTAAAATTTGCCACGACTCTTTATAATCCTATCATCATCAAATTATACGTAGACGTATCACTCCCCCGTGCACACTCAAAATTCATCTATATAATCATTTTTTGTTACTTTTTTTGGAAAATTACATTTTGTTTTACTTCAATAACATATATGATTACGGTTAAGTCATTGTCTAAACAAACTAATTGAAGTCGATGTATATCAAATAGATAGCTTATTGAAAAGAGTTTAAGAAATATAAACTAACATCAATCATTAAAATATATACTACCAAAATTGACCTCTAAGTAACACTAGTTGCGACCTAACTTAAAACCTTAATCTACATCATATAAAATACGATTTTATTGCACACAGGGACACACTTATGCCACACATGGACACATTTATTTATGATGAATATGGTATTATAAATTAAGAGCCATATATATGATTTAAGATAAGGTCAGCATAACAATATCTTTGTAACACTTGTTAACGTATAAAATATAGTCGTAATGCATTAAAAATATATAGTTAATTTTTCAAAAGGCTACAAATGTCATTTTTAACGTAAAACTTCTTTGTTTGTCTTCTTTAACAAGTATCTCAGAGACACTTGTTTAAGATAAAGTCTTCCGTGATCACAAAATTATCAACATAAAATAGAGTTGAAACAAAAATAATCCAAATTTATATTTGGATATGTGATAAGATGTTTCATGTAATAAAATAAAAGAGTGAAACAAAAATAAAATTGTCATGCAATTTATGTGTAGATATTTGGAACTTACAGAGTATGATAGTTCCAGCAAACCATCTCCCAGATTTAGCTCTGATTGCTGGGCGACCATGCCAATCAACACTCCCATCAAGAGTTAACTCTTCTGTTTCTTCTTTGAACTTCCCCTGCACAAAGTTTTCAACATACACGTCAAAATGGCACTATTTTAATTATAACTTATAAGATATCCTTATAGTTTAACTATATAATATTTTGAATACTTATAAGAGCATGGTCAAAAACTGGATATTGCTAGTGATCAACAGAATTTGGTTTTGTCAACAAAATTCAAAGAGTTTTGTTTTGGTGAGGTCCAATAGGATTGATATATCTGTATTTTGGACTTTAATTTAGTAATGTTGGAACATTATATTTTAGAAACAAGTAATAAATAATATGGATAAGTTCTACATATTATATATGGATATTTATGGTTACCTCTTTGCAGACCTCTAAGCAAGCCATTGGTGATGTCAAAGTTTCAAAGACAAAAAGGAAGAAAAAGAGTGAGAAAAATGATGAAGCAGAGGAAGATTGTTGTTGATTTGGATGAAAGCCGAAGACAAGGAGATTTAATGATGAAACAGAGTGTGTGGAAGTATTCACTATATATAGAGGAAGAAAGAATGGCATGAACGGTCTAGATTTCAAAATGCCATTGTAGGGACATCCAACGTGTCATACTCCTCCATGTCTACCTAACAAATATTTCAAAAAAATGAGTACAAACAATATACTCTTAAGCAGACAATATACTCAATTTGAAGTGGAAAAAAATTCAAATCTAATGGATGCTTGTAAAATGGTAATTAGTGTCCTTTTATATATTAGTCTAAGATCATCTCTAAGCAAATCTAAGTTATTTTGTGAATTTAACGGCAACAATGTTTTAATGGAGACTTCTAATCTTAAATGGAATCCATTTTTAAAAATATTATAATACTGAAATATAATAATATAGAGTTACTAGATAACTAATGGATCTCGCTTAAGATATTTACCTGAAGTGTTGAGTGTTTATTAGGTATAACTATTAAAAAAATTATAAATAAGTGACGTGTATACACGTTAGATGTATTTAAAAATTTAAAAATAGATGTTGTCATTGTGGATGTTTTAGGTGGTACTTTAATTGGTTAACAACACAAATGCTTATGAGAAGTGTTAGGAATAATGTCAAAATAGGTTTAAAATAAAGTATTAGACTCAAATAAATTTCACTCAATAAAAAAATAAATATTATAGGAAAATGTTAGAAGAAATGTTTCTAACACTCCTCAATCCGTATTTGTGTTACAAAAAAACACTTCTATTAATATTAAAAAAAGAACCTAAACAAAAAGCAAAGAAGGTATTGTTTATTTATAAATACTTGAATAGTATATAGTGTGCCTATATTGTCAAGCAAGTGTGTTCCAATAACATTATTCTTCCATAAGTATAACAAGATATTTTTAAGCATACACTTTTCACGATGTTTTACTAAGAGCCAGACTATCATATATATATCTTTTAGTAGTAAGAGTTCAAAATCAGGTAATAAAGTTTAAAAAAAAAATGTTTTTTGGTATAGCAAAAACATTTAATTAAATTTGTAATCAAAAGGAAATTATTTTATAACAATTAATAACTATCTTCAATTTTAAGTTTGTTTATCTATGCAATAAGAACTTTTAATGTTTTTTGGTATAGCAAAAACATTTAATTAAATTTGTAATCAAAAGGAAATTATTTTATTACAATTAATAACTATTTTAATTCAAAAAGTATTATTATATCACTTTTTTTATGAGAAGTACTATCATCACATTGAAATATCAAATGACAACTATTGATAACCGCAAAGAATTTTCTTTTGGGCTGAAATTTACGGCAGGTCAATGTCTTTTCTAGCACCCACATAAAATCTTGATCTTTTAATTTTCCTTTAATTCTTAGCAATAATTCATTTTCGTTTTAATCTTCAAATTAATAGGTGTATTTTTTATGGGTATTAATTTTTCTTTTTTGTTAAAGAATTTATTAGTGAAGTATTTATCAATACAATCACTGATTATTATTATTTTAATTTCATAAATAAACTATAAATATTCAATTATATATATGTTTTCATATTAATATTTGAACTGTCTTAATTCTTGATGGAGTCCTAGTCATTAATGAGTTGGTACACTTGGCTGAAACAAAAGTAGGACAAGTCTTTTCTATTAAAAAAAAAATGAAAGAAAGACAATTATTAATGAAGGTTGATTTATAAACAAAACAAAAAAACATATGATTCGGCTATATGATGGAGAGACCCTCGAGTTTAATGCACTGTGTGCTCAAATTGAGTTTCTGATTCATAGAAACATATGAAAACGGACATCTGCAATTCAATTCATTGAATTTCTCTATCCCTAAAGTTGGGGACATTCTTTACCAGTTTGATATACAAAATAAGATAGGATCATCTAATTTGAAGACAACTTGTGGATTACGTAATTAGTTAACCATTTAACAGTGCTTAAAACTATATCTCAATATAGAAAGAATATATTTAATAAAACTACTATTAGAATAATTACATGCTTTAATAACTATATGTTCCACCCAACCACCTAAACAACTAGAGTTTGAAAGGTAATGTGTACCAAAAAAACGAGTTCGAGAAGTAAATAATTAGGGAGGAAGTTAGGAGGAATTCTATTATAGTCACATGATGAAATAAATAGTCCTTCCTTCGTCCCGCAATAGATGATTTATTTAAAAATGTGTAATTCTGACCTAACTAACTTTGACCATATTTTTCTACTAATATACAAAGATAAATAATCTCATATAAGATGTCGTTAGATTCGTCTAGATGAGTATTTTCAAAATATCAAATTTTCATAATTTTTTATAATATATTATTCAAGATATTTAAACTCAAAATTATACATTGGTATGCGTAATAGAGTCAACTGTGTCATGTATTAAGGGAAGTAGAGAGTATTACTATTTGGACACTTACTAGAAAAATTGTATTTAGACACACGCATATAAAGAAATATTTTTTATTGATAAAAAGGAAATTGATAAAAAAAGTGATTGAATATTTTGAGAATAATCTCTGTGTGTGTCCCAAACACAATTTATTTGGCCATGAGACCATAAAAGAATACTTTGGAAATTAGTTTTGTTTGTATTTTAATTTCACTATCATTGGTATTACGTGGCAATTAATATTGCAATCTACATTAGTAAATAATCCAAGCAGTAGCCACACATGGATTTTAAAAAGAAATAGAAATTTTTTATTTAGCGACCGAATTTTCAGTCTCTAAGTAATGAAAATCGGTCGCTGACAGGTTAGCAACAGAACAATGACTAATTATTCAATCGCTGGAGAAAAATAGTCTCGAAATCACTAAGCAACAGAATTAGCAACCGAAAATTCAGTCGCTAAGGTATAAAATATTAAAGATCAGTCATTTTTTCGATTGATAGATATTTAACCACACTTGAAATGTATTCCTAGATTCGTCCCTGAATCCAAGACACTCACAATGAGACAGAAAATAAATTTAGAGATCAAATTTAAAAGTATAATTTAGAAAAGAAAAAATAAATCTTTAGATGCACAATATATACAAGAAATTATGAGATATATTTAAAGATGGATGAATTCATGTACTGACTTCACTATGAAATTTTAAACAGTGAATCGTTAATTATGGTTGAGAGTGGACGAATAAAATTGTTGACAATGAGTAAAAAAATTGAGTGAAATATGGTTCTTCTATAAACTCTAGACAAATCTGACTTTTTTTGCATTTAAGTTTTTTTTTTTTTAAATTAACAAAAGTTGATATATTTGATTCAAAATTTGGATTAGATATATCAACTTTTGTTGACTCTAAAAAAGTATATAAAAAGAACAAATATCATAAAAAAAAAAAAGGTTTTTATATGTGTTTAGTCCCTGCAAATAGGGGTCATTTAAAAAATGGTCCATGTAATCATTAATCATGGCAATCTGCCCTCCCAAAAGTTAATCACTTAAAATTTCGTCTCTTAACTCACTTAATGACTGCAACGTCACCAAATTACTGACGCGGCTCTATTAATTGGCTTTTCACTTAAATGACTCAGCATGAGGGCATATGAATGGACAAAAACACCCCTCCTCATCTCAGACCTATTTGAAAAGACCAATATACCCCTCCTTCATCTCTTTCAAAACCTGGAACCATTCTCTCTTCTTCTCTTCTTTTGTTGCTCACTCTTTGTTTTATAACCCTACCATTTAACTAGTGCAAACCGTGGTGGAAGGGCGAGTCTGTGTTTGATTGCTTATCTGGGGAGATTGATTTTGGTGAAGAACTTCTCTTAACAATTTCAGTTCATAACATATTTTTGTAAATATACCCTAATCAGTACTGATTCTTTCTTCATCAATATTGTTTTGAGAATTGGGTAGTTTGAAGTTTGAATAGTGACGAAGAGGAGGAGGAGGGAAGTTTACACGAGGAAGAGAAGCTTACCATACGAGGAAGAAGTTTCAATCTTTCTTTAAATCCCGAAAAATTGTTTCAGTTTTGAATCAATTTGGCATGTTTTGGTGTTCAGCTTCATCGATCTGGCATGTTTGGCGTTCAACTTCATGGTCTCCAAACTCTTATTCCCAAAATTCATCAAACCCAGATTGAACAACAAATGAAGATGAAGAAATTTGTGAAAAATTGAAGAAATTTGGCAAGATCAAACTTCAGCAGGTTATGACATAAGATGTAGTAAAATGACGCTGATTTAATCACCGGAGAAGGAATTTCGGTGAAGTCGCTGGAAATGGAGAGGAGGTCGGCGTTTATGTGACGAAGTTCACGTGTTCTCTATGGATGTTGATTGTCATGCTGGTTTTAAATTTACTTCTTTCTTTGATTTTTCTGAGTTGAAAGTGAGAAGGTGATGAATAATTATGTGTAGATGATGAAGGAAGAAGGAGGTTATGGAGAGGTTGGTGGTGGTGTCGCAATGTAGAGAAGAAAAGAGGAATGATGGTTTTGAGAAGATGACATCAGGGGTATTTTTGTCGTTTTGCATTTGTCTAAGAAATCAGGTGTATTTTTGTCCATTCTTATGCCCTTATGCTGAGTCATTCAAGTGAAAAGCCAATTAATAGAGCCACGTTAGTAATCTGGTGACGTGACAGTCATTATGTGGGTTAAGGGACAAAATTTTAAGTGATTAACTTTTGGGAGGGCAGATTGTCAGGATTAACGATTACAGGGACCATTTTTTAAATGACTCCTATTTTCAGGGACTAAACACATATAAAAGCCTAAAAAAAATAACATTAAAACCACAAAACAAGAAAATTGATTGCAATCTTGCATTTCTTCTGATCATGTATGCAACCTAGTCTCTTCAGCACAAATAGCCTCCTTCCCCATGAAAGGGCGTGGGGTGGGACAGTGGAGGCTTAAGATACACGATACGGAAAGCATTTTTTTATAAATATTTTATGAATTTATTATATAATGTAAAAGGTTAAGTTTAACTTTTGCCATTTTATTAACCAAAAAAGGTTAAGTTTAAAAAAAAAATTGAACACTTATACATGTACTTAGTGTCCCCCAAACATTAGTTAAGAAAAGTATAATAAAAATCTTTTGAAATTGTGTGATCAAAAAATTTGGCTTAAACAAATTAATATTTAGTCATTTATCTCTATTGTGAGGTTCATATTGATCTCCTAACAAAAATAAATATGCACATTGATCATTTAATTTGATTAAATAGTAGTAAGTTAGTCATTTTTATCTATTTTGTCGCTCAAAGTCGATATTTGTGATACATGCGTTGTAATTGAGTGTTCATATTAAAGTCATGTGTCACAAATTTTGACTTTGACCAACAAAATGGATGGAAATGACTAACTTGCTTCTTTTAATCAAATTAAATGACCAAATGCATTTTTTTTTATTTAGAGATCAATATGAACCTCACAGTATAAATAAAAGATTAAAAAAGTGTTTAAGCTAAAAAATTAATATTGCGAGTTTAATCTTATAAGTGTACATAAAAATCCAGATCTTACACTGAAATAAAATTGTTTAAGCTTTCTTATAAGTCTCTTTGCATGAGATGCTCTAGTAACACCGACAAGTGTTGCTATTCGACGAGAAATCATTTCCCACGGAATAGAACGACACATGAATAAGCAGTCAGTGAAGTGCATAACCATGCTTAGTAGCATATGACAATAGGAATATAGGATGAGTTGAAAATAAAATTTAAGCCAAGTAAAATCACACAAGTTGGCATACTTGCATTTCTTGTGGTAAGGCTGCTCCCATAATTTAACACCATGATCAGTGAGGTGGATCATCATATTAACTTAAGAGCAATCATATAAGTGGGTGGATCAACATCACATCATCTTATATTAGGTATGAGTCATCTCACTTATATATCGCATGTACTTTGCTATATAATATGAGTGGACGGATCAACATCACATCATCTTATATTAAGTATGAGTCATCTCACTTATATATCACATGTACTTTGTTATATAATATAAGTGGACGGATCAACATCACATCATCACTTTAAATTAGATATGAGTCATTTCACTTATATATCACCTATACTTTGCAATATTAATATAAAACTTCTAACTTACACCGGACACACCAACATATTCAACAAAATTGTGTATTCAATTTTCACTTTATATCCTTCACGACCATATTCAGCATTTTTCCTGACAAAATTGTGTCCTGTAGTGAATTTTTTCTTTAATATAAATATAAAACAGGAAATCCATTTAATAGAATAATATAAGATTGATGATAAAGTACTCTCTGTCCCCTGGGAACAACTATTTAAAATAAAAAAGTATATAAAATCATTATTTTGAGGTTACAAAACTTCTAAGAGTTTTTTTCTTTTCTTCCACTAACTGTTTTATGAGGAGACAGTGCAGTTAACAACTAGCATAATAGGTCAAATATGCTTTATACATCAGCAACATGTACTACAGTGTGACATGATCAATTTCTTAAGATATGATTAATTTTTAATTCATATCAACTTTCCAATCCAAAAAAAGTAACGGAAAAAACTTGTACAAATCAGATTTCGCTACTTGTTTACTTTTACTCCTTTTAAAGTAACAGAGGGAGGGGAAACACATAAGCTCAACTCGGTAAAGTACAATTCCAGCTTAATTTAGCCAAACTTAAAGTGCACGTACCTTTTATCTTGTTTGTGTTATATTGGTGATAGATTTTCTACTAGAGAGGACATATTAGATTCACTTCTTTTAAAGGAACTCTCCAATGTCCAATTCATAGAGCATTTTGTGCAAAAGAAGTTAAAATTAGAATGTAAAAGAAGGTCATGTTAATTTCAAGGGGTACAACTGTTACGCACACATGATCAAACAAACTCCAATATCCTTGTTTTGTGCAGATGAAAATGATAAGAGAAAAACTAGGTGATAAAGCAAGATTACCATTATCACAAATTATGTGGGGTGTAATGCATGAAAGGTCATGACAAAAGTATGATTGCATTTTTGGAATAACCATGGCCAAAATGAAAAGAAAAAAATTAAAGTGATGGCAAGTCAATTTATGCAAAAGACTATCGCCATTACATTTTACAACATCTGCTTTTTAAAGATGATGCCAATATCAAAGGTGAGGAATGGTGGAGTTGGAATTCAAGTGTGACCGATTAACCCTACATTGGTTAAAATGATCGAGCTAAATGAACGATATATGAAAAATATAATCTATGTCATAATATTTTGTATGAAAATGTGGCATCAGAGTTTTTTTACGCAACATTAATCGTTTGTAATAATTTCAATATTTTCAAGACTTCGCAACAAGTGATATCAAAGATGAGATTAATTCGGTTTGAGGGGGAGCTAGTTGGCCCTCTTGGTGCTTTATGGACTTTCCAACATGTATTAATAGCAACATCAAACTAATAGACAAGAACAATTGAGTATGTCTCATAGTTACTAATAAGTAGTTGGGTAATCTTGTAAACTTGATTGTAGTATCATATACAAGCTGTACCATGTCACCTTAAGTTTGTAATCACAATTTAAAGGAATTTTGGTCGTTTTGAGTCAGAGGCGTGCCTAAACTCTTAAACCAACTACTTAATATCAGAAATAATATCATAAACTCCTGGTTCCACACACCAAGCATTTTCAAATTTAAATGTCTGCCTAGGAACCCAAATACGGTGAGACTCCTCCTTTTTTAAAAGAAGTGGATAGTGATCGGAAACCGGTGCCACTAAATTCTCAACCGTGACATTAGGAACCAATCTGCATTAGCAAGAGCTCTATCTAGCTTGACTTCAACAGCTCTAGGCGTGCCTAAACTCTTAAACCATAGTATTATAGATGTATATATGTGTTTTGTCATCCTCATTCTTTAAACTAGCTTTTGAGAGTAAAATCCAAGCTCGTTTAACATGATACCAAAATCGAATTAAGAATTGATATTGTAGTAATTAGACACAAGAACCACGCTAGGCGTGAGGGTGTGTATAGAAGTTGTATTGAAGTTCCACGTTGAAATGATTATCTGAATGCTGGATGTATATATGTACTCGCATTCTTATCATTTGAGTTAACTTTTGAGAGCGCGATTCAAGCCTGCTTAACACTTTAATCTTTTGAATCAAGTTTGATGTTCTAATATAAACCAATAGGAGTTAAGGTGTAGCGGAAGATGATAGTCTCTCACAACGTGGTGAACTAAGCCTCACATTTAGTACCTAACATTATCTTGGAATAAATCATCTCACATTAAGGATATCTATGGTAGACCAAATAAAAGTTTAGTAGACAAGACTTCAAATAAGCAAATTTTCCAATCTTCCATTATGATTAACAAGTTAGCAACAATTAGCAACTTTGGCTATGAAATGGAAGTGCTCGTATTACTCCCATGTAACTGACTTATCAACAGTAACAAGCATCATAAAGCAGATTATGAATCTTCTTACGCACTAGAGCACTAAAATAATCATCCCCTGATGAGGTGTTATTTTCTCTACACAAAATTTATTCTAAAGTCTATTAATTAAATTGTCAGATCCCACTACAACCCAATTTTTAATAAACATCAACATCGTGACCAAATTTTTATCAGGAAAATCCATTTTATGGGGCAAAATTTTTACTTAGGTATTGTGATTTGTGAATTGTGAGGTGAAGAAGGTTGAGGTAGACAATGACCTGTTTTTTTATACCAATGTTGAAAGGCACACTTGTACACATTCATTGGTTGTCTTTCCGTGGGTCTTCTGTTTGTCCTTTATCTTAGGACAACAAGTCAAACATTTTACTGTTGTTATTTCAATCTTTGGCTTCACTTATCACTCACTCATATTTGTAGTATTAGCTATTAGTCACTTGATTATAATGGCATAAAAATGGGATTAGATTAGAATCACTGTTGCCTTTCGTAAAATTGTGAAACATCCTACTCTATGTATTATACTACTAGATTTAGCTTAAATTAATTTAAATATGATATATTAATAATATGGTCTATATTATGTAACATCCTATTCTATGTATTTTACCCCATGCAAACTTCAGAACTCCAAATACAAACCACCGGAAATGCTCTTAGCAAGTTGGCTTCAATTAATTATGTCAAGGCACACTCAAAGCAGTATCTTAACGTTTACACGTTTTATATACATTTGAATTATATAGGTCTACCTTACGGTATGCATTGTTGTTTGTACTGTTAAGACATAGTATAGAGGTCCACGGTTGTAACTTTAACGAATTATGTATGATAATTAGCAGTCCTTGTAAGCTTAACTCAGTTGGTATGGACAATGCATAATATATGTAAGGTCTGGGATCCGAACCCCAGCCACCACAAAAAAAAAGTATGATAATTAGGAAGGGTAGAAAAAATCTTGCAAACGAGTGCCCTAAAATACTATTTAAGGATTTCTATTTAGAAAAACATTACTTCTATAAAATTAAAAGTTAAAATTTAGAGAACTGATTGGTTAAGGTGATATTTCAAACACAACTTTGACTTTTACTGAAGTAATTTTTTGTTGGGTAAAATTCAATCTTGAGTTTTATGAAAAGTAACAACATATGTAAGGTGCTCTTATTTGTTCCTAAATATTATTTGGTGTGCTACTGTTTGGGTTATCTGGAAGGAGAGGGAACAACCGTGTTTTTCAACATACGGTTGCCACCCCTTTTATGCTTACTGAAAAGGTTGAGCTAAATTTGTTTTTATGGTTAAAATCAAAGCATGTTTCCTTCGGTTACAATTACCATGACTTTGTAAATTTAGCTTGTTTATTTGGATGATGTTTTTGTTTTTAGCACCTTGACTCTGTAAATTTGTTGGTGTTTCTCCCTTTCTCGCCTTGTGTGGGGCGATTCACCATTATTAATTTAAATCTCATTTTGATTAGTTAAAAAAAAACAACATATGTAACTTTTTGTTCTTTAAATTCAAATTTAATTTTTAAATTTTGTTGACAGGAATTTGATTTTTAAAACTGGCTAATGCTGCTTCTCGCGAAATTGTTTCACGACCGTAGCATAATCATTTCTTTTAATCCAATCACCCATGATTTTCGCTAAAACATGATCCAATGATGGCAATCTCTTCCGGACACGTTTGTGATGATTTTTTTCGCTACATATAGTAATACTCTTTAAAATTAAAGATATCATTATTCAAAAAAAAATAAAAATAAAATAAAGATATCAAAATTGTATATTTTTCAAAATGTATAACTCTACAAGTTACACTCTTATTCAGTTTCATGGAACAATATACGAATGTATAATTAAGATATGTAATTTTTTCATTAAATTCTAAAAGTATATTTTTTTTTAATAAGGCAATATATTAATAAACGAAAGACTCTACCTAACACAAGAAATGCAAGGGTAGAACTACAGAGTTTAGAAAGTCATTACAAAAAATAATAGAACACATGAACAGAAGAGCTGCAACTAAGAAACATTATTGAAACTCATAGTTTTGTTTTATCAAACATATGTTCAATTGAGTCTTTATTCTGCCGAAAGTAATAGAAATTTTCGTTCCTTCCAAATTACCTACACAGAAGCTAGCCAAATCACTTGAGTTAAAAGATCGGTTTTATTGAAGAAATCTTTAAGATTAATAAAGTGAAAATGATGATCAATCAAAAGTAAAGGATTCATTGAATGAACATTTATTCATTGTCCGACCAACACCTAAATAAATCTAAAGAAGTTGCAACCCACAAACAATGGATACTTTCCAATGAAAAAGAATAATGTAGTTAAAAGTGAAAGAAAAAAAAAATAGAGAATTTTAAAATGCATTAGGAAAGAGTAAGAAGCGTAGAGTTATCAAAAATATATTTTGATTATGAAGCACTATTAACTATTAATTTAGTACCTGTAAGAAAAAAAAACTTATTAACCATGTTTGGAATAGTATTCAATGCAATTCTACCATAATTTTAAGAAGCTGGTAACAGGAGCTTCCTCATTAATGTTGTCTTTTGGCGTGATTTTGGGAAAAGATTGTACTCCAAAGAAAGGCTTAGTAATTTGATCATGAAGACAATTTTTTTAGCAATTCATTTTTACTCAAATGTGTTTGGAAATAATTCTTTTCTTTTACTAAACTTGGTCGATCAAACTTCCAAAGTAATAGCATATGTTTCCTCTATCTTGTATTACATGTAAAAATCTAGGCATTTTAATCGGTATAAATAATCTCATCCACTAACAAATTCTAACTTGTGTACGTAACAAAGAGTCTCTAAAAAAAGTTAATCAATTGATTGAGGTCAAGTGTTACCTCAATCAAACTCCAAGTTCTCATAGCCTTATTTTCTTGAGAATCGGAGGATAAAAATTAAAAGATTGTAAATATGTTGCGAAATTCACTAGTCCTTAGATAAGTTAAATACAATTCTCTTTCTAAATGCTTTATTGATCCAGAGCTTTTTTGCACTTTAAATTACAACGTCATTACTTCAACCTATGTTTTCTATAACAAAAAATTAAAAAATGTTTGTGGTTGTCTTTTTTTTTTTTTTTTTGTTTTTTGTTTTTTTTTTATTGGGTTTTTAAT
>Ga0228711_1004473_pt1 | contig 21510 bp, 14 predicted proteins | sample MedpolnodulmetaG_2_FD_177996 | JGI IMG/M metagenome (GOLD analysis project Ga0228711, IMG submission 177996) | Root nodule microbial communities from Medicago polymorpha collected in Santa Monica, California, United States - brown nodules | ecosystem: Host-associated > Plants > Roots > Nodule... | reverse complement strand
AAAAATATAAAAAATATATAAATATATATATATATATTAAACTCAAACCCCAACCACAAAAAAAAAAAAAAACAGATGAGAAGCATGCTTATATTATCTATTATAAATATAAAGCATAAACACATTAATTGGTTTCTACATATCTATAAAATTATTTTATATTTTTTTTATATTTGAGTAGCCAAAAAAATAATAAGTAGAAGACATACTCACCTTGTTAACTTAAATTTGGGGTTTGAGTTATATTCAATTTCAACTTTAAAATGGTAGAATCGCTCATTGTCAAACAACCTAATTCACACTTTGTATATTAAAAATATATATATCTACCCAAATTAGGAACAAGTATTATAGGATTGAATAAAAATTTTGTCCTCGTACATTTTTCATTTTTAAACCCTCAAATGTTTTGTCAAACAATGGTCCTCTGAATTATATTTGTCACCATATTTGGTCTTTGATATTAAATTTTAAATGTGTGGAATTTGGTCTTTGATATTAAATTTTAAACGTGTGGAAATGTATAGAGGGACTAAGAACGATATACTTATATGAAGAAAAAAAATTGTGTCGAAACAAGTTGTTGGTCCCTAATATATATCTTTTGTTTTTAGTCACTCTATACAATGTTGTGTTTAACTTATTTTAATAGCGATGGTCAAATTTGTTAATTTAAGGTATTTGGGGCGCCACTGTTTGAAGAAAAACTCTAAAATGATTAAAATAAAAATAATATATTTAGAGGATCAAAAAGTTATCTAGCCCAATATTATAATTGTCTGCATTTTTTAAACTACATGACTTAGTAATGAATAATAGACAATAATCTTACATCTTAAATCTCCAATTAAAATACAAGATAAAATGCACTAATTTTGAAAGAGATTTGCAATAGTTTCAAAAGGTGATAACATTTACTTTTTTAAAAATAGGTTGAGGACACCACATTATACGCGCTTCATAACACTGAAATCGTTCAAAATCTCTTCTAATCAAATAAACCAAAGTTTAACAATAGGTGTTTTTTAGCATAAAAAAAAAATTACAGGACATAGAAGTAGATGATTTTTTGTCTCCAAAACAAAGGTCGCAAAATAGTAAACGTGGTTGACAATTTACAAAATAAGACATGGTTTAAGACCAAATAAAACATAACAAATGACTTAGAGCATATTTATTTTAGGCTAATAGTTAGTGATTTGTGCTCTGATACGTGATATTGGGTCGGAAGTGCCAAAAGCAGGCAACAAAGTATGAGCAATCAAGTAATGCTGAGGTAAGGCATGTATAAAACAATCATACATGATATAAGGTAGAATTACAAGCAAGAGTCATGTTCATCTATATGAGAATTACATATTAAAAACATTCAATATGTATCACGAATATAATATCACCTACTCATGTCATATGATTCGCAATATAAATGTTATAAGATATAATCACAACTCTTAATATGTAATGGAATAAAATAAATATATTTATCATGCTATGATAACTCAGGTACATCAAAGGTAAATTTGATACATTTAATTAAATCACATCGTGATGCACACACATAATATGTGTACTTCACTTTACACATTTTCACCTTACAATGATACTTCACATGATACAGAGACACTTCACACGATGAGAATGCAACACAGATTATTTGTACCCCTTCAAACAATTCTCCAAAAGCAATTTAGGGCTGTGTGGTAGCTTTCAATATTGGGGTACTTTGCGAAATTACTTAGAAATTCTCCAGTAAACTACACATGTGATCTAACAAGTAGATCTGCATAATTAGTCTTACGGATTTTGTTCTACACTCATTAGACTTGACATACCTTGCCTATATAATGTCAACAAATATCACTGGATCATAAATCCTAACACAGGTATTTATCTCGTTGTTGACACAAGACACTCCTTAATTAAATTCTCGTCATTAGTAGGGAATCAAGTAATTTATAGTGTATAAGTCACATATTGACACATCACATAATTCAATACGCTCGTAATGTATACAATTATTCAAATAATCATAGTATGTATTAACTATTCATATATTTTTAATACATGTACCACGTAGTTACAATACATATTCATTATTCACAACCAAGGTAATCAAAACCGGACCGGACGTTGAATCAGTAAACTCTTGGGTTCGAGGTTCAAAGGTCGGACCGAGGTTCAACCGGTAATCATTAAATACATGTTTTTAATTTTTTTATCAAACTATTATACACAAAAAAAAAAATCAAATTTTATACTATTAAAATTATATATCACTCAAATTTAAGAAATGATTTAAAAATTTAAAAACTATATACATAAAGTGTATAAGAATAAAAGAAAACTTAATGTTAATTATATATAAATTAATCATAATTTATTAGTTTCTTGTACCTCTTTAAAAAAACTATGAATCATAAGCTTTTTGTTTTGGATGAACTGTGAAGCATCAGTGATAAACAACAGGCCAAGCCCATATTAAAAAACATTAGTATATCGGGTCAAGGTGCTCCAACCCCAAGACTATGATACTCATAATACATAACCCTAATCTGAAATTGCCATTATATGATGCGTCGTCTGCCTATCTCTTATATCACCTGTAATGCATCTGCATTTCTTACCTTTGAAACCTAAATTCTTCCAGCTAAAGATCAAAGAACAAAAAAGAAATAACAATATTTCTACTTCTATTTTTTATTCTCTGTTGTCTTAGAACCGAGAAGGAAGAAGATGGAATCAAGTGTCTTCTCTAATGTCAAAGGAGACCGACTTCTTCTCTTCTTCTTTTTTTCTACAACATCTAAATGCGGTCCAACCGATATAACCGACCAAACCGCCGGTTTACCAGTTTTATCTCGATTTTTTACCGGTTCTTGTGCTTGGCGGTTTTTCCCACTGATCGGACTAGATGCAGGTCTGGTTCTCAGTTCAACCGGTTGAACCAGCCGGTCCGATCCGATTTTAATTACCATGTTCACAACTCATTTTAGGATCACTTGTCAATATACATCACATAATCACAACTCATATATATAATTACATATTTAAGACTCATAAACCCATCACATATTGACATAGTAAAGGCAGGTGAGGTTTCATATGAAAAAACTCTTTAGTAGCTCCTATGATTTTTCTCTCCTAGAGTTTGTATCATCTGGTCCCCCACCTTGTGAGAATATGTTGTTGATCAATTGTTTCTTTTTATCTGATTTTTTTTGTTTTAGTTTTGTGGTAGTCATCATGCTTGAACTCGAATCGTAATTGAAAATAATTGTGTTTATGATTATCATCAATTGTTGCACGTCTGATTCTTCACACGTCAAATTGGGACCCCCTATTTTACTGTGTTGTCATGTGTGACGTTCAATTTTATTTGTGTGTGTTGTGCAATATTTATTGTGTCGCATACCTATTTTTAATTTGAATTTGTACTCATCGATCAAGAATGTCATTGTAATTTGAGAATTAAGTAAGATGATCACAAGGTCTCACTTGCGTTGTTGAAATTAAGTAAGATGATCATGGAGTTTTGCTCAGGTTCTCTGATTTGGGGATATAAGGTTTTTTTGCCCACTGTCGTTGTTGAATCTTCAATGACTTTGATGGACGTTGTTTTGATTTCCTCTAAGATTTTTTTTTATTTTTATACCTTTTGAGTGTGCTTTACTTTTCTATATTGTAATGTAGGAGGTTGAACACCAATTCTGCCAACAACCATTAAAATCATAAGTTGGAATTGTCGAAGACTAGGTAGCCATTGTCATCATAACACGTCTGAGATGGTTTCAATAAATCTTATCACAAGCTTTTCTAATATCAAGCTTAAACGTGAAATTCTGGCGGGCTACCTTTCAAATGTTTTATACGATGTTTCAACATCATACACAAACAAAATGTCGAGTAAGATGTTTTAACACGAGTTAGCAGAAAACCATCAGAACAAGGAAAATATAAAGGACAAAAAAGTAAAAGGCACAGTTGGTTTGTTAACTCAGTTCGACGCAACTCACCTACATCTCGGGGCTACCAAGCCAGGAAGGAAATCCACTAGTGTAGTCCTTATTCTAAGTTCTCAGCAAACTCCTCGTTTATAACTATAGACCTAGGACCTACCCGTATTGACTTCAACCTAGGAACTCTTAGATCTGAGATCTCATCTCACTTCCCTCAATTAATCATAACCTCTGTGATTATTTGATCACAACTCAAAAAAAACGAAGTTACCTTCAAACATAAACTACCTCCTTGCTTCAAAGCTTAGGAGTAGTACAACTTAAAACTCAATAAAACACAGTCTTTAACATGTATCAGGGTGATACAAGAAAGGCTCACAAATAACAATGACTAAAAACCCTAAAAAGTATTCTTTTGTAAAGCTATGGTTTTGATACAACTCAACTACATGTCCTGCTCAGTGCATCAATATGATACAAAGAGAGGCTCACAAAACAAAGCACAAGGCTTAACAATAAAACCCTAAAAGACTCGATTCAATAACATTGAATTGGTGAATAAAACTAGGGTATGAGTCTTCCTTATATAGCCATCAACAACAGCATATATTTGAATCAAATATTCTTCTCATTATTTCCAACATTCCTTCTAGAAATATATTTGCACAATTAAATCTTACTTCAGGCCAAACATATATTTGTATCAAATATTCTTTTCAGAAATATATTGAAACAAATATTCTTCATAAATATATCTTCCAAAATTTCTTTTGAAAATATATTTCACAAATAAAATTATCCATCTGAAAAATATGTTTCTTCTGGAAACACAAGCTTCTTGGAGCACAAGTCACGTGAATAAAATCTTCATAGAATCTTCAATGATCCCACACAACAAAATAATAACAAATATAGAAACTCTTTAAAAGTAGGAACATCTTTAGGAACCGCCAAAAACACCACCAAGAAATCCTAAAATATTGTTTATATTTTAGAAACAAATCACCAAACTGATTCCGGACAAAAATATGTTGTTTGGTGAACAAGAAATAAGGTGTGGTTTCCTTAATAAGATAAAGCTTGCGTAAACTAAGCCACATAAATAGGGCACACTGAACCGTGCCAAGATGTTGGAACATCGTATCCAACATCATACATGAGTATTTGTTTTAACAACAATGAAACCAATACTCAAATACCCAAAAAAACGTCACATCCCCCCCTGAGAATCTTTAACTTTATATTTCATGTAATGCTCAGTTTTAATTATAGTCATGATATCATCTAATACGAGGAAGTACCTCAATATTAGAAGCTACCACATAATCGTAGTTTGTTTTTGCTAGTCAACTAGATGGTCCTCATGATGAGTTTAGTGAGTATATAAGAATTTGAATATGTGTGTTTGGAGCATAGTACCACATTTCTCACCAAGCATTCATAATTAGATGACACAAAATGCATGGAGAAATGTCTCATAAAGTGCATGTGATTCGTGTTGCATTCTCATTGTGTCATGTGAAGTGTCTTTATATCATGTGAAGCATCAATATATGATGTAAAGTGTTAGGTGAAGCGCACACGTTATTTGTGTGCATCACTACAAATATAATGCATCATGACATGAATTAATTGAATACAAGTCAAATTTACATGTGATGTACTTGAGTTATCATGACATGATAAACATGTCTATTCTGTTATGTTTCATATCAGAGTTACGACTATGTTTTATAGCATGTATATTTTGAGTCATGTAATGTGAGTCGATGATATGATATTTATGTGATAGATTATTGACTGTTTTTTTTAGTATGCAATCTCATATAGATGAGCATGACCTTTGATTATAATTCTACCTTATATCACGTGCTAGAACACTTATTTGTAACCACACCAAGCTTATGTGAATATGTGTGTATGTTCATTTTATATCCATCATAAATGTATCACATACAAAGTAAAATAGTATCACAACCATTATTGGTGTTCATGATGTTGTTCCATGTAAAGGTAAATACTTAGCAATGACTTCTATGATTTGGAGAAGCAAAAAGACAACTTTCAGTTTCAATAAAAGCTTGATGTTAGCAAATTTTATGATATGATATATTAAAATTGTCTCATGTGTGTTATGGTAAAAATGAGTTTCTCCAAACAATGAGTTAAGTGGATAATGTGAAAATAGTTGATTATTATAGTAAATGATAACATATTTAGCTATATCATTACAGGGCCAAGTTTGAGACAAGAAAACTCATTATCTTTATATTTATTCATAATATGCAACACGCTTAAGGCTTATCACCCCTCATCATAAAAGTGGAGGCTTGTGGTGATATTCATGGTGTGAACATTTACACCAATGCCTCCATAATCTCTCATTGTTTGTCTAAGGGTGATTTTTTCACATTCTTTAGAGTTTAGTCCTCGGAAACTACAAAAACAAAAAGTATTTTAACTGTGTATGAACAAGCTTTAAGACAAAATATCAATTTTCACAATTCATAGATTTTCTTAAGCAGAAATGGATCATAGATTAAGCAGAATATTATCACGAACATTCTCGGCGTTCACGTTGGTCTTGATACAGGTAAATATGTAGGACTAACTTATATGGTTGGTAGAAGAAAAAAAAAAAGAAGCTTTGAGTTTCATTAAAGACCACATTTGGAAAAAGGTAAACTCGTGGAGCAATAGATGTCTTTCAAAATCAGGGCGTGAAGTGTTGATCAAATCAGTGTTTCAATCTATTTCCACATATTTCGTGAGCGTATTTACCTTTCCTCGTCATTGAGCGATGATATTGAAAACTTGTTTAAGTCTTTTCATGGGGCCATTATGGTGCACATAAAAAAGGTGTACATTGCTCTCATGGGATATATTATCTATGCATAAAAAGGATGACAGCATGAGTTTGAAGAGCTTAACTTCTTTAAATATAACAATGTTTGGAAAGCAACGATGGAGAATTACGATGAGGGGGAAGGTACATGTAAAATATGTCAAGACTCGGACACTCAAGTCAGTGAGAAATAAGGAAGAAAGGTTACAAAATGGTGTGAAATATAATCGTACATTGGATGTGGCATGAAACCACACTTATATAAAAGAGCACAACTGTAACTGACTAGATGAAACTCAACGAGAAAGACGAGTGTTCGTTATAGATTGTACGAACGATCCGGATCGATCGAGCTGCACTCTTGTGCGATGAACACACATGAGGTATTTTGTTCTGCCTTGAGTGGCGATGATTATAGGTTGTTGGGCCATCATGTATTTGATCGACGATATAGGTTGATGCCCAATCTAAAACAAGGTTGAAGTACACTGACAAGTGAGAATGCTAGAGAAGTTCGTCAGATTCGTTAAGGCAACCCTTGCAATTAATGTATCTTCCTAAATCACTCATATCCAAGGGTTTACAAAGAGAATATAAATGTTAATATGTTTTGTTAACAAATTGAACACTTGAATGTCATTCTCGCTCCAAAGACAAAAATCAAATTAGTTATCCATTCGAAACTCATTAAGATGTGATCTCACCCATATTGCTTAACTATTTTTGGGATGAAAGTTTTAATTCAATGTTGGACGAAAATGATCAGAAATTGCTTAGTCTTAACTATATATGTCAATGTGTCTTTATTGATGTACCAGAGAACACAAATCTTTCATATATGCGTGTAAATTTTTAGTGTCTGTTGCAATTTCTTCTATTTATATATAAATTTTTTTATTAAATAATGTAATACTTGATCCATCTCCATTTTGACATCCCTAAGTGTATGTTTGGTTTCACTTTTAGAGGGATTATAATTGATTCTACCTCCAAAATTGATTTGACTTGAAGTTAGGATTTGTAACTTTTGATTCTAGAATTGATTTTCACATACAAAATTATAGTCTACTTACATTTACATGAATATATTCATTCATAAATGAAATAACTTTTATTCAGAATTACTTTTAATCATAATTCATTTCATTAACATAATCAATTACTTCATCCGTTATTAATTATAAGCAAATTTGACTTTTTATATTTATTTAATTAATAATGTATGTGATTCATATTATGAATCACATACATCATTAATTGAATGAACCTCACAAATAAATTTCTTTTGTTTATAATTAAAAATAGAGGGACTATATCAAAATCCATTTTCTCAGCCTTAAAACCAAACACATGTAAGAAATACAGCCTACTTACAAAGTTACACGTATGTTTACTGCGTTTTGACAATCAAATCAAAATGCAGAACCGCACGTGCGCATCCTACATTCACTTTTAATTAAGATTCTTGTTTGATTGGTCCCTTTTATAATTTTTTGCATTAGAAATTACTTTTTTTTTATTTTTAAGGAAGCATTAGAAATTACTACAACCTTCATAATAATAATACTTTCATTGTTAAAAAAAATTAAATTCATTCACCCTATTCCAATTTTATTTTAATTAAATTTTCCGTTCCTTATTTTATTTGCTTTTATTTTCTGTTTATTCCTTTCAGGGAAAAATCTCTCTCGTTTTTTCTTCAACTTTTTGCTTCTGAATTTCCAAAAAGGTTTCAATTTTTTCTGTTTTTCTTCTTTTGGCTTTGATTTTCCCAGATTCTATTTTCAAATTCATGGCTTTTACTTGTTGAATTTTGTCATTTTTTTTCCTATTTCGGGTTAGGGTTTTGTGCATGCAAATTAATTGTGAGTGATTTTAATACCCAGTTCATTTTTTTCTTTGATTTTGTTGCTGTGAAAAATGGGTAGTTTCTATTTATGATTTTTTCATTCGAATCAAGCATCAAAATCTGAGCTTTTTTCATTTCTGTTATTTTTTTCTCAAGTGGAATTTTTATTTTGGATGGATTATTTTTTCTTCTTTTTGTTGTTATTACTTGTGTTTTGGGCTTCATAGTGCATTGAATTAATGCGGCATTTACTTGAATTTTCACTCTGCAAAGTGAACAAGATGAAATACTGTGATGAAGTGTGGTGATTGGGAGGGAGGTATTGTGAGTGTAGCATATTGAATTGGAGGTTGAATTTTTAGTCAGATCATGGATCATGTAAGGGATGTGAGTAGTGTAGTGGGGACTGTGCTGACTCCGATGCGGTTTGTTTGGCCATATGGTGGAAGTAGTGTTTTTCTCAGTGGTTCTTTCACACGGTGCGTATTTTGACATCAATATCCTGGTGCATGTTTGGAATCACCGTGAGTTTGAGGACATACCATACGTGATTTTGTTGAAGCTACATAGTGTAGCTTGTGCCAAAATCACGGTGGCATACTTTGATTGTACCGAACACATCTTCACGTGAATCCTATTGTGCGCTTAATCTCTTTTACTAGAATGCTCCAGTTTACTTTTGCTTATATCAATCTGCCTCTAATGTAAATTATAAATTTTCGTTGAAAGGTGGTCTGAGCTTTTGCCAATGTCTCCAGTGGAAGGTTGCCCAACAGTGTTTCAAGTTATTTACAGATTGCCCCCTGGTTACCATCAGGTCAGTTTATGATAATGTTGATGATTTACTGGGGTATACATCTTGGGTGTTGTAGTCTTGCTGAAAAGGATTGGTATTTTGTTCTAGTTTTGGATGATGATTTGGAATTGTATAAGTTTAGTTTTGTGGTCTTTCACAGGAGTATATGTGTTTGTCTGGTTTTGTGGATTATGCAATTTTCGTTGGCAACTATTGAGAGATATATTCTACCAGAAAAAAATTCTTTTGGAGGGTAATAACACCAATTGCGATTTATATTAGTGTAAATTGATAAAAATATAAAATTTATGATTTTATGTGAAGTGTGGTTGATATAGAAGTGCAATGGGTTGAGGTATGTTGATATAACAGCGTGAGTGCAGGACCCCAAAACTGCTGAAACATAGCAGGATAGCCACTATTAAAATTTTAAGAAACAGTATACAAAACACACACACACACACACTCAACAAATAACAAAATGCACAAAATAAAAGGAGTAATCAATAATCATAGTTAATAATTATAATAAACTATTGTTATTTCTTACCAACATTGAAAATCACAACCCAATTACTAATTGAAGCTCTAAAAGTAATCAAAATGACAGCGAATGTTTCATTTGCAACCCTCAGTTTCGACATTGCTGTTGTAACCTTTGTTGGAAAGAACGGTCTTTGTTGTTGGAAACAGAAAATGCAGCCGTTGCTACATTGTCGCCGAGAACCAAGAAAAGGGGAAGTGGTGGTGGGCTTTGCGTGTAGAACAAGAGGTTTGAGAGTGTCTTCGTGAATGAGAGTGGGAAGAAAATGTAGGGTCACTCTTATACTAATAAAATCAAATGACCAAAAAACCCTTAAAAACAATGTATGCATATAAGTAAAGTATTAAATGGGACATTTCAAACGCTTCCGCTAACTGCTGATGCAACAATGCTATTTGATCACAAATGCTGCATCTGCTGGACGCAGGCAGCCTGGAAAATGCGTTGCAGCGGGCAGCGATTGCCCTGCTATTGACAAAATATGTTGAAGGTTAATAGTAGTCAATCCGGATAGCGTTGCGTAGTGGCCGACCCTAAAAGTGAGATAGCCTATAGTGGTACGACAAATAGCAGTCGTTGATATTTGATTATTTTTTGGACAAATTACATGAATAATACTATAAAGCATAAACAAACTTATATATTTCTCAACAAAAAAAAACTTATATTTAAAATAAAATTAAATATAACACTCAAATCTCATGAGACATTCATAAATCAAAACACCAAAAAACAAAAGACACAGGAACAAATAAAAAAAATCATAAAACAAGAGAAACCATAAGATAGAAGAGTGTGTTTCGCGGCACAGGTGAGAAGAGAGAAAAAGTTTAAAAATGTTAGGGAAAATCCTCAAAACGTCCTAGGCCTCCTCTTTATAAACTCTTCTCAAGAGTCCTATCTATCTGATGTGGGACTAAATCCACCCCATCAAAGACAACACAATGAAGGTGTTGGAGTCTGCAATGAAGGCAAATTAAAGGCCACTATTTAGGCGACTAGGGTGGACCACAATAAAGGCGGAATTTCCAACAAGAATTAATTGTTTTTCATTTTTAGTGAGATAATTATCCCACCAAACTGACCAAAAAAGTCAGTAACTAAGATTTCAACAATACCTGTTTCAGGGCAGTCATTAGCAGTTTCATAGGCAGTAGCCACCATAGTCGTATTTTGGTAATGCCATATTCATTCTGTCCATCTATGTTCCTAAGAAGTGTTATGTTGTCTTCTCAATGTGTGTTATCTAAGTTTGAGCAGTAGAACTGCTCATGTTTGAGATTTCAAGTTTCTGATTATGATATGCACCGGTGAAAATGATAAAAAAAATGTTTTTTGAGAATTTTTGGACTTTATTCTTGACAGCTGGATGCTTATTTTGTAATTTTTTCAATGCAGTACAAGTTTTTTGTTGATGGAGAATGGTGGCACGATGAGCATCAACCTTATGTACATGGACAATATGGGATAGTCAACACTGTCTTATTGGTTACTGATCCTAACTACATACCTGTTATAACTTCAGACATTGCTTCAGGAAATAACATGGATGTGGATAATGAGACTTTTCGCCGCATGGTAAGAGTTAGTCATGCCTCGACAACATTGTTATTTTTGAAACGTCTTTTATTTCTATCATGTGTTTTGACTATGTCGTACTCCTGAATTATTTTTTTTAAAAATGTTGCTATTTGTTGAGACCTTCGAATCCAGTTATATCTATGCAGGTCTGTTGAGTCTTTTATATAGAACCAACCTTAATATATAATTCCTTCCTGATTGTCTTATTTGTCTTAGATCATTGTTGTTAATGGGGATTGTGGAATACGGAGGAAGGCTAAAAATCCATCATATAAACGCCAGTGCGGCCTATGGCGTCGCCATGGCAGGCATCCCTTCAGAAATTGCCTATGGCGATTGTAAAGAAATTCATCATGCCATTCTGCCATGGCTGCCATTTAACAACACTGCCTTAGATAGGGTAAGGAATATAGTCATTAAATAGATGGTAAGGGTGCAGGTAGTTTAGACACGCATGGAAAAGGCATGTAGAAACGTCATCATTTGGGGGTGGGGTGGGGTGGTTGATCAGATAGAAGGTAATCCGATATAAAAAATTGAGGAATACCAAAGAAAATTTTATATCAAGCCATTATGAGAGGTTTATAGGTAAGTATTGTATTTCCAAACTTGATTCATGAGGTGTCCTCATTTGACTAGTGGGAAAATATTTGCTTGCTTGCTGTTGCTCTGGTGACTTACAATGTTTAATTACACATGTTTTGTTGGCCTGTTGCACTTTTTATTTCTACTAAATGCCCATGTCTTAAGTTGGCATTGTATTTGCATATTTTTTTGGTGAGCTATTGTATTTGCATTTTTTTCGTGAGCTATTGTATTTACATTTGAAATTTGATTGTTCCTGCATCAAGTATAATAACGGCGCTTGATAATAAAGCAGGTCCGGGTGACAGACGGTACATTGGACGAGGTGCTTCCAAGAATATCAGATACTGATGTACAAATCTCTCGTCAGCGTATTTCTGCGTTTCTGTCTATGCACACAGCTTATGAATTACTTCCCGAGTCAGGCAAGGTTTGGATGTTTTACCATTGACCATTAAGTTTTTGAATTTACGAGTTGCTGACTTGTTGTCATCAAATATACAACTTCACACTAGTCATTAATTTAGTGACTCCTGGTTGCAGGTTGTTGCATTGGATGTTGATTTACCAGTGAAACAAGCATTTCATATATTACATGAGCAGGTACGTATATCATTAAAAAAATATTAAATAATCGTGCTAAAAACTTTTTGAATTATTTTCTGGAATTTGATTAGTTTATTTTGGAAACTTGCTTTGACAATTATTTTCAGTTCTTTTTCCTACTTTAATCATATTATAGTTTTTCAGTTTTAGCGTTATTGCATTTTCATACGTTGCTGATTAGGGATTTGCTCATGCAAATTTTCTGATCATAATAATTTACAGGGAATATACATGGCTCCTCTCTGGGACATTTGCAAGGGGCAATTTGTTGGTGTTCTTAGTGCTTTGGATTTTGTTTTAATTTTAAGGGAGGTATGTGTTATATATTTCATTTTAATATTAGTAGAAGATCTTAAGTTAAAGATCACTATTTCTCTGTATCAGTATGTTACTGAATAAGCAAAACTCATCTCGTGATGGTTAGTTTGGATTTTTTTTCTTCTGTATTGTTTGGTTAGAAGAAAGAAACGTGTTAACAACGTAGAGAGGTGCTAGAGTCACACTCCCTTAAACACACTCAAGTATTGGGCAACATCATCCATTTTTTCAACTCCCTTGATTACCGATGTTTATTTTATGAGTTGTGTTATTTGAACAACCATTTGTATGACAACTCTTGGGACAACTATAAATTTACAAAGAAAATGATGTATTGACACAAAAAACAAAGTAATAGAGAGAGAATGTAAAAACATAACGTGAGTATGAGAGAGAAAGTTGTCACAAAAGTTGTCAAAAAATAGATGTACAAATATCATTTCTCTTATTTTATTTATTCACTTTTAATTGATTATTTTTATTAGGCAATGAACCGTCTTCCTACATTTGGCGTCGCCCTCTGTTTCAACTTTCCCATTCCTTGGCAATTCCGTATAATATGGTCTTCCTCCGTTCAAAAGACCATCTGCAAATTCCATTAAGCCATGGTGCCACAGTTTTAACACTAAAATCTGCAACTCTTAAGATATAATTGAGACACTTAAACGTTTGAAATGTTTAATCTCTAACAAATTAAATCTGATGGAGGTGGGAAATGTAGAATCATTTTCCCATTGTAATCAAGAACTATATTCAAGCCTGGTAACATTGACAGTAGTGATAAATTATTGATGATAATGATCAATTCAACCTTTTCTTTTCTTCCCCCACCTACAAAACATTTCACAACCTCTGTGGGATCTATAACCACCATTTCTCCCTTGGGCGTCACTACCAAGACCCTAACGAGAGATCACCACCACCCACAGAGTGTAGACAAATCGTGAGATTTGTACAGCCCCGAAAACCATAACGAGTTGTCAGACACCCAATTTTCCTTGTGCCTCCTCTAACCCAAATCTCCTCCGGCTTTGTTTCTATATCTAAGTCTCTCACACAAAGCTCATCATCTCCATTGACCGACAACGGCAACACTGCAAGTCTGCTACACTTCCCCACCCTTTTTCTTTTTATGCAACTTCCACACCCATCTAACAGAAAAAAAGGCTAACCTGCAGAACTGGTAACCAAGTTGGGCAATAGTTAAGAGTGTGTCACCCTAGCATATCTCTAACAAAGTGTTATTGATGTTGAGGATTTGTGCAATATGTACCGATAGTTCCTTTGTACAGCATAAGCAGATATACTTTTTGTTTACATTTTGACCAGTAATGTTCATATTTCATTGTTGAAACTTGTCAATTGTCATTGCCTTGTTTTCAGTTGGGGAACCGTGGATCTAATCTGACAGAAGAAGAGCTTGAAACACATACCATATCGGCTTGGAAAGAAGGAAAACCATATCTCAACAGACAGATCAATGGACATGGAACTGCATTTTCTAGACATCTTATCCATGTAAGTGTTTTGTATGCTTTAGTATGTCACAACGTTCATGTTTTTTACTAGCAGATTATGATATCTAAAACATATATGAAGGTGCTTGTGTTTCATAGTGTATAATGAGCAGCCTGAATTAAGTATACTCTGCATATTTTAAATTTCTATTCCTATCTCTTAATATTAGCAGTCTATTTTTGAAAGAAACTTATACTAGAGACCATAGATCCAGCCTATTGTGTGTCAATAGTAGAAAGCAGCAGTGCACGGCTGTGGAGAGTTTCTTTTTAGGCCTTTTTAAAATTAGTCCACTTTATCTGAATAATATATTTTGGTAACCTATGAAGCCCGAATACATAGTGCGGGTGCGATATTATACATGGATCAAATTACACCATAATGTTATATCATATACCATATTTCTATCCAACTCATTAATCTCCAGATCTTTTTCAATAGTTTCTCTTATAGTTTTTCTAGGTCTTCCTCTGCCTCTAGTGATTTAACTACCCTCCATCTGATCTACTGTTCTTACTACAGAATTCACATGTCTTCTCCAAACCACCTAAGCCTAGTTTCCACCATCTTTTTTATTATAGGTGCTGCCCCGACGCTCTCGCTAATGTTGTCATTTCTAGTCATATCCCGTCTAGTCTTACCACATATCCAACACAACACCCTCATCTCAGCTACACTTAATTTATTTTCGTGTTGGTTCTTTACAGCCAACACTCTGTCCCATACAACATCACCGGTCTTATAGCTGTCCAATAAAATTTTCCCTTTAGCTTGAGTGTATCACATAACATACCTGAGGCCATCCTCCATTTCAACCACCTAACTTGGAGGATTGGGCCTCAGCCCAGTTCGGGACTCCATTTAATGCCCGTCCATTTTCATGTGCAGTCATTTTGGGTTGAGAAGAAACTGTGATGTGTGTATACTGTTACTTTTCCATTATATATTTTACCTCTTGTTTATTGTTTATTTTTGGTTTCTTTCGTAAAGTTCAGCCTGTTTTGAATACCAATTTTATATTGACAGTCGAATCATATAACATTGCAAACTAAAAGTAGATTGTATCAAATGACAGAGGATCTCGAATGCTAATGTTCTAGACATAGCTGCTTTAGTAATCCTCCTGAAAACCATTCTTGGCCCTGGCTTGTATAAATGCGCTCAATCATAAATTGATTAAATGAATTTAATTGAAGACTGCTTGAGTGAAATGATTTTGGTCTATGCTACCTTGTTTTATACTTTAATTAAAGTTCCTTCTTTATTTCACCAACTATACTGTTAGCCCACTTACTATGTATGGCACTCTTTTTGAATATTCTTTTATGATGCAGGCAGGGCCATATGATAATTTGAAAGATATCGCCATGAAGGTCTTGCAAAAGGAGGTTTCAACAATTCCTATTATCCATTCGTCTTCTGAAGACGGTTCTTCTCCACAGTTATTGCATCTTGCTTCACTTTCAGGAATACTCAAATGTAATCTCTTATGGTAGTTTTCTTGATAATGTTATTAAGTATGCTTTATTCTTACCAAATTTATTTTTCAGGCATTTGTAGGTATTTTAGGCATTGCTCTAGTTCATTGCCAATACTACAACTTCCAATCTGTGCAATACCTGTGGGCACATGGGTGCCCAAAATCGGGGAATCAAATCGGCGGCCTCTAGCAGTGCTGAGACCAAGCTCATCTCTTGCTTCAGCCCTAAATTTATTAGTTCAAGGTGTGAACTTTTTGTCTGACCTTGAACATAGTGTATCAAAAAGAAATGCGAGAGAGAAAGAATGAAGAAATTGGTATCCCATTATACTTCTGAGGTATTAGGCTAATGATGAGAGCACTACCCCCCACTTTGAGAAGAATGTTAATGTGTGAGTTATGATTAGCGAACAAATGAGAATATGAATTTTATGGGGGATATCATTTTCAGCTTCAAGCCTCAAAATATAAAAGAAATCTTTCCATTGAACTTGAACGTAACTATACTTACATTATTTATGGCCCTTTGCTTTTGCAGCCCAAGCAAGTTCAATACCAATCGTTGATGACAATGACTCACTACTGGATATATATTGTCGGAGGTTCGTTTTGTTTTGTTATGTTTTTTATCCTTATCATTGTTATACTTTCTTATAAGAAAATCTTATATATTAGAGTATGTTAGTGTTGGAAATCCCGCCCCGAACGTGAGGGGGTGTGTTGGTAATTCCACCTTAATTGCGATCTGCCCCTAGTTGCCTTATGTATTTGTCTTTGAGGGGGTGGATTTAGTCCCACATCGGTTAAATAGGAAGCTTGATCAGAGTTTATAAAGAGGAGGCACTCGGTTTTGTAAGGATGAGTTAGGCCCCAAATTTCAACATGGTATCAGAGCCTATCCAAGATCTACCGTTGTCGGGATTCCGCATTGCTACGCTTCATGCCCATTGGGTCTGAGCGTGAGGGGGCGTGTTGGAAATCCCGCCCCGAACGTGAGGAGGTGTGTTGGTAATTCCACCTTAATTGCAATCTGCCCCTAGTTGCCTTATTATGTTGGCTTGTCTTTGAGGGGGTGGATTTAGTCCCACATCGGTTAGATAGGAAGCTTGATCAAAGTTTATAAAGAGGAGGCACTCCTCACCTTACAAGCCGGTTTTGTAAGGATGAGTTAGGCCTCAAATTTCTTAGGATTAATTTATAATCTTAGAGTATCTTAGACTATCTCTTTGGATTAATTTTTATAACTTTATTATTATTATCATTCTTTGTTTCCTGATTTTTCTATTTATCTAGGATTGAGTCTATGCATCCCTATAAATAAGGATTAGTGTTTAAGCATTTCTCATTGGTTTGGTTTGAAGTTGTGACATCATTTGCCGATTGTTCTGGCATTCTTCATATTCAAGATATTTTTTTGGGTCTGATTATGCCACGTTATATTTTCTCTTTCAAAGGGTATATTTGTAACAAGCTTAGTAAGCTTTAGCACGAGGGGTTTTTATAATATAAGAAAATATTAGGTATCTTAATTTATTTCTTTGGAATTAGGACCAATTTATAATCTTTTAGGATCAATTTGTATATTAGTTGTTTCTATTATGATTTGTTTCTTGATTTTCTCTTTTATTTAGGGTCGAGTCTATGTGTTCGATAAATAGGGATTGGTGTCTTTCTTTTGTATCAAGTTAGCATCAAACTATTATCAATAATATTCAAGCTCTTATTACTACTCTCCTCTTTTTATCTAAAATCTATAACTTCGACATGGTAAAACCAAAATTCTAATATGATATTATCTGCACATTAAGTCCAGTAGCTCTGGGCATGAGAGGGTTTATTTGGAGGAACCCAAATCCGATATTGAAAAGAGATAAGACCTAAAAAGAGTTTATAATGAGTAACACTCCTCACATTACAAGTTTTGCAAGGATGTATTAGGCCTAATATACTATATTGTGTCTAGAATTAAATTGTCATGCTAGCATTTCTTTCTTTGGAATGGCTTGTAAAAGCTTCTCACTTTCACTCTCCACCCTTTAATTATAGTGATATAATGGCTTTGGCAAAGGACAGGGCATATACACATATCAATCTTGATGAAATGACTGTTCAACAGGTAAGTTTGTATTCCATTTTTGCATACCAATAAACTTCTGTATTTTGAAAATTAAAATACAAGTATGTCCTGATTTCATCCTTTCCTTATTAGTTAACCAGTTTGCTTGCTGAGCTAGGGAACACTGTAGGATGATATTGATAATTAATAGATTTGTTCACTATTCCTTAATAATTTTTCTTTTGTTAAATCATGTTTATTTCACATCATACAGCATAGGTTAAACAAGAATAGTGATGCTTTAATTTTGTGTCTTAGATGATGTTGAAGTATACAATTTCCTTTATTCTTGAAATAATTCAGTCTTGTATGTTAATGATATGATATTAGAACATATTTTTCGTTTGCTTCATTATTGGTTGTTTCATAAATCTAGTGGTTGATGTCTTGACGGCACTAAACAAACATTGATGAATAATAAATGCTAATATTAACGATTATATTTACCTCAACTCTTTTTTTCTTCCAATATGTTAGTTATTGATGCTTAGTTGAATTATTATTCCTTTTCATATTGAAATTTGAAAGTTAATGCGTACCTGTGACTTTGTACATTATGAAAAGATGTATGCAAATTCACGAATGAAGAGTTTATTTCCTCGTTGTCCTATATTTTCCTGCTGAAGCTTTGTGAACTTTCAGCAATGTCATATCTTCTTATGGATGTTTGTAATGCATCCTTACCGCCATGAGTTACTCATTGAGAGGATTAGCCAGGATAACATCTTCACCTTTGTTGACTTTGATTGATGTTACTTGCGGCTTTTTATTATATAAAAAATGAAGATTTCATTTTGAACTTCAATATAATATTAGTGTCATTGTCAGTCTGCAGTCCAAGTTAAAGTTGCATAATTTATCTATTTATATGGAGGCCTTTGTTTATATTTTATTGTTTTTTTCTCTCTCGATATCACAGTATCTCTTGTTTGCTTTATTGTTCAGGCTTTGCAGTTGGGCCAGGACGTGTGTAGTCCCTACGAGCCGAGAAGCCAAAGGTGTCAGATGTGTTTGCGTTCTGATTCACTGCATAAAGTGATTGAGCGTTTGGCAAATCCAGGTTGGCTTGTTTTCCTTTGTTTGGATGAAGCACGTCTTTTAATTTCTGCATCAAATTATCATTGAATATGGTGGATAGAGAAGTTTTCATTGAATATGGAGGGTAGAGAAGTTTCTCGATATCTGTTGGACTTGATTTGAAGGATTGTCATGCTGAAAATTTTGTGCTGTAAAATATTGGATTCAGGTGTGAGGCGGATTGTCATTGTGGAAGCTGGTAGTAAGCGTTTAGAAGGCATTGTCTCATTGAGTGACATATTCAAGTTCTTTCTCGGTTAGTTGTTTCGACTGGTAATGAAGGAGTAAAATGGTATGTGCAGTACTAAAGCAAATATTTAATTTAGGCCACCGTCACTTCAAAACAGATGTCAATGTTATTTATGTTGTGATTTTATCTCATTTTATTGTAATACATTTAGATTGTCCTCTTGCTTTGGTGCCTCAGTTTAAGATTTTAGGCTATAGAGAAAGAGGCTTGTAAATTCAGAGTATTTGGTTGCCCTAAATTTATGCATCTTCCCATTTGTATTTTTGTATTACCTTCAAATGTATTGTGCCCCTGATACAGATACCAGAAATGTGGGTGGGGGAGCACAAAATCTGTAATCATTACATGTTGTGAAGATACAAAATTTGAGTAAAAAAATTAACATCTAGATTTAGATATTCTTGTTTTATATATGTTGATTGATAATCTTTGTTTCATTATTATATTTGGCAATTCTAAGTATATATGATATTGGATACAAGTATTGTGAACAGAATATATAGGCGTTGGGAGAATTTTGTCCCTGTAAGCGGGTTCATTTGACTTAACTCATATTAGTTGGATACTTGGAGTTGGATGACAAGGTTTAATTTTTGTCTGTGTGCCAATGGCGGTGATGAAATGGTGACTTTGAAGAGTTAATTTAAATGATGTTAATAAAAGAGAAAAGTGGAGTGGTCGACATTTAGAAAATTGGAGAAAAAAATAGTAATAATATTATAAATGATTTTTTATTTATTAAAAAAGGCATTTATATGGACATTTTCTGATAATTATTTATCATGTGAATAATAATGACACTGATGTGATGGTAACCTGTTTGTTTCGTTTGCAAAGGCAAAATGATGAGATTATATATTAAACGATAACTATATGATTATCAACTATCACAAGATATGCTAAAGGAGACAAGAGAAAGAAGAAAACACCAAGTACATTCAAGAACAGTGTGCCCTTCCTATAACCAAACATCCAAATAATTGAAGCAAAAACTGTTTTCTTCGACCAACAACACCAAACCAAAAATTTTACCTTCTCTACTAATTTGGTTCACGTAACAATCAATCTGACCAAATAACACAACTTCTGAACAACTTATCGACTGATTCCTTACTTGCTAAATGGAGTGTGAAGAGCGACATGGTGCAACTACAGTGGTCATTGGGATGAGAATTTACTTCATTTCTTGAGAGATTACCATTAGTTTCCAATATCTAGAAGTACTTCTTAAAGGTTGATGATCGAGCTACCTTTTTTATGCACGATCTTGAGAATTGGTTCAAACTCAATTTATTACGTTAGATTGACTGGGTGGATGGTACTAATTGAATTGAAGTGTGGGCTACAACTGCTATTGGCTATGGGGGTAGCATAACCAACGAGTCCTTAACCCTCTCTGTTTGTTTGTTAACAACCCTTAGGCTTTGTTTGGGAGTTGGGTTTTGGAGGGGAGGGGAGGGAAAGGAAAGGCTTGTGGAGTGGTAAACCCTTGTTTGTGAGTTTTAAAAAACCAAGGGAAAGGTTTTGGGGGGTTTTGGGGGGCTTATTTGTCCAATTTTAGAGTTCCCCCAAATTGGGGGGTTTTGGAGAGTTAAGGATACAAATTGACCATTCTACCCTCACAATAATTCAAAATTCTAATTTTAGCCCTAACCTAATTTCATCTAATTCTAACAACTCATTTCACTGTCACTGTGCGCGCTCTCTCTTCTCCCGACGGCGACGTGAATGGCGATCTCAACATGAACGGCGGCGAACGACGGAGAACGTAGCTGAACAACGGAGTTTCCTTCGTCTCTCTCGATCCTCTTTCTTCTGGTATCAATCTCAAACTCTCTTTCATTCTTTTCCAATTTCTTTTCCTTTTGCTATTTCATTCATGAATTGATTTATGTTTTGCTGTTTGATTCACGATTTGATTTATGTTTTTGTGTTTGATTCACAATTTGATTTCTGTTTTGCTATTTGATTTTTTAGAGTGAATCATAT
>Ga0228711_1004468_pt1 | contig 21513 bp, 19 predicted proteins | sample MedpolnodulmetaG_2_FD_177996 | JGI IMG/M metagenome (GOLD analysis project Ga0228711, IMG submission 177996) | Root nodule microbial communities from Medicago polymorpha collected in Santa Monica, California, United States - brown nodules | ecosystem: Host-associated > Plants > Roots > Nodule... | reverse complement strand
CCATTTGAGTTTGTACTTGTGGTCAGAAGCTTTGAAGGCTAAATCATTGTTTTGGACCTGGAAGTTGCTTAAGGTGTATGTAGTGTTTTCCATAAGGACCTTGTCATAAACAGCTTTATAAGCAGTAGGGATCACAACTTGAATATCATTTCCCTATAAACAAATTAAATGAAGTTATCAAATAAACATCATGTATTGTATGTATCATTTCCATATAACTCAAATGAGAAGAAAGTAAAAAAAGGGAAAAAGTAAATGAAGTTTGTTTGATATTGGAAAAAGGAATAAGACATGAATACCAATATACTAAAAACATATAAAGGCAAGTATCTTATACTTCATAACAACACATGTAAATAAAACTGATATAACAAAAACTGAATATACATTAAAATAAAAGTTAAAGCTAAACTGAATATACATTAAAATATCAGTGATGGATTCATATCAAAACAAAGTGTACCAACATCAAGTAGAATAAGCAAAACATTTATGTAAACCATGTCTTAAGGTAAAGGATTAATAACTTATGTAAACAAAACGTGTATCACCTTAGCATCAACTATTATCATCTCCAAGTGCTCCTTCCCATCCTTAACCACCGTCCATTTGTCTTTAACCCTAACAGCTAGCTTCCAAAAATCCTTCTTGTCTGTGATTACATCAATGTTTTCAAAAGGCCTCTCCATTTTGGCTTCAGTTTTGAACAAATGAGGGAACATTAGTATATTAATAACGCAAGAAAATGCAAGATCTGTTTGAAAAATGAACAAAACGGTTAGATTCTTCAACAATACATTAAGAAGTTTCGAAATAAACATAGATCTATGATAGAAAAAAGTGAAATATGTAAAAAACAAATAACAGGGAAATGGATCTGCAAAAGTTGAACAAAAGAGTGTTCAAGTTTATTGAATAAAGGCTAAAATGGAATTGTCTCCTCTTTTAAAAAACAATCAAAGATAACAAAAAAATCATTGAAGCACTTGATATAAGATGGAAGTAGGGAAAGTAAATGCAGTATTTTTGAAATCAGGACAACAGACATGTAAATCATGAAGAACAATGAAGAAAAACATAAAAAGTTACCAGCTATGTATTATATTTGTGAGAGGAGACGATTGAGTGTAGGAAAGAAGGGGAGGTAACGGAAGTCTTGTATATGTATTATATTTGTGTTAGAGTAGTGAGGTTGATAAGAGTGTAAATTGTGATTGATTAGGTATTTGACATATAAAAATTTGATTTAAAGGTACACATTTGGTTTTCCCTCCCAAACCAAGTTAGCATTGGTTAATTAGTTTGGATAAGATTAAGTTGTTTTCATGTGCAAACAAACCAAACTATTGTGTATCTTTAATTACATTACGTCAGACTTGTTAACAATGGTAATTTAGTCACAAAAAGTAATATTAGGACAAGGTTTACCCCAACAAAGTGATTTGTCATCCAAAGAGGAGATGTCATTAAGGAATTTTCCACAGGTTAGCCTTTTCTTATATTAAGAGAGATGATTATGTTTTGAATTTTGCTCTTTACCCAACACATTTTGCTCATTCCTAATTGAAATTCCAAAAATACTCCTACGTGAGTTAATTCACGCTAGTGTTAATTCTGTGTGACTTAACTCATGCAACTACTGATATATCAGCAGACAACAAGATTAACACTAGCATGAGTTAACTTACGCAGGGGCAATTTCGTCTTTTTAGTTGTGAGCGAGCAAAAACAGTTGGGTGAAGAGCAGAATTCTTATGTTTTAGAAAGAATTTTGTTCTTTACCCAACTGTTTTTGGTCGTTCCCAACTAAAATTCCCATAATACCCTTGCGTGTGTTAACTCACGCTAGTGTTAATTTTGTGTGCTTTAACACACGCTACGTGAGTTAAGTTACGCTAGTGTTAATCTCTGCGTGACTTAACTCATGCAGAAATTAACACATGCGTGAGTTAACTCAAACAATTTCAAAACCCTAAAACTACCACATTGCACTCTAAATAGCATCTAAACTACAATTCTTAACTTAATTCATCACTAACGATCTTAAAAGCTAACATGCAAGCCAAATTTCTAAAATTGTCAAAATTGTTCAAAAAATCAAAAATTTCAACCAAATAAAAGCAATGAAGTAGGATAAGCAACACTACCTTGTTGATTTGACTGATTTGATGATGATTTGGTTGAGTTTGGTGAAAATCGCACAAAATGGGAGAATTTTCTTATTTGGGAAGTTTAGAAAATGAAGGGGTTGTGTGTCTGTGTTGTTGTTATATGACTTAAGTTACGTTGCGTGACTTAACTCACGCAGCATGACTTAAGTCACACAGGAAGTATAAGTAGCATGAGTTAACTTACGCAGGAGTATTATGGAAATTTCAGTTGGGAACGAGCAAAAACAGTTGGGTAAAAAGAAGAATTCTTTTAGAAATTGTGAGCAATTGATGGAGCTCAAGATCAATCACCCATCATAATTGTAACCTACTAGGGGCTTGGTTACATAATAAGATCAAAAATGAAGAAAAATAGATTCCATTGATCAGAAGAAATATGATACTGCGGTGAGACTTTATACATAGAGCCTTATTTATTTACATATACAAACCACGAAGGCTAAGAACAGAATACAGGAAGATATAACAACCATGCTAAGTACCAACCCAGCTAACCTATTAGTAAATAATGTAATATATCGAAAAAGGTCCTTGAAAAATATATACAAAGACATACATGTCCTTAGAAATTAAGAATTATCGGTTTCCACTTCAAAAATAATTTCAAATGTTTGTCAAGTTATTTCTTAACCGGTACTTCCTCTGTTCGTTTTTAAGTGGCGTTTTTTTAATGTGAAAATGTTGATTTAATTCATTATCTCAAAGTATAAGGGAAGCTTATTTATAGCTAAGCATCATGATGAAAAGCACAAGGCTAGATGTCTTGTATTACAAGTAATCTCATGAGACTTAGCCTAACACAAACAACGATTAAAACAATTAATTTGGCAAGGAATGTGTGGAGGGAGAGTTGTTTAATGACTAAAATTGATTTGGCAATGCATAACAACAACACAACAGCTAATATCATCTTCGCTTTACTGCAGGATCTGCCACAAGATCAAACTCAGATTTTCTGTACGATCTTGTGGAGCTTATGGAAGAGTCGTAACATGCGTGTTTGGCAAAACATAACAGAAACTTGCCAAACTGTCGTCGAGCGTGCGCGACATCTGCTGTTTGGTTGGAGAGTAGCAAATGGCAGCAAACAGATGTGTGGAATGACAAGAAATGATGCTGGTATGCAAACTGTTGAACATGTAGCAGCTGCAAGCACAATTCCAATGCTGCCAGTTCAGGTGTCGTGGCAGAAACCAGCAAGTGGCAGACTGAAGTGTAATGTAGACGCATCATTTTCGGAGGCTTTAAACTGTGTTGGGTTTGGTCTGTGCATCCGAGATGAAAATGGTAATTTTATTAAGGCAAAAACATTGTGGTCGAATCCGGTGTGTGCAACGGACATTGGTGAAGTTTTAGGACTTTCACATGCCATACATTGGGTGCGAGACTTACAACTTATGAATGTGGATTTTGAACTAGATGCAAAAAAGGTTGTAGATTACTTCAATGGAGGCCACAATGACATTTCCGAATTTGGTGCAATTATAGAGGATTGCAGAAGACGTTGTCAAGCTCATTTTCTAAACTCTAAGGTTGAGTTTAGTCTGAGACAAGCGAATGGGGTCGCTCACACCCTTGCATGAGAGGTCACTTTCTTAGCTAGTCCCCATGTTTTTAATGTTGTTCCTTGTATTTCGACATTGATTTCTAATGAAAAGTTATAAGCTACTTTTCCCTTAAAAAAAAAAAAACAATTAAGCTCTAATCATCCTAACGTACCCTCGCAAAAACTGAACTATATCAAAGATCGGTTTACAAAAGTATATACATCATTTTTAGCTTAATACACCAATCATTCCCCTTTTTCTCTATGAAACCAACTCTATCGGTGACGAAAACCCTTGATCTGAAACCAAACCAACAGTCATCAAGAACCCTCGTTCTGAAACCAATCCCATCGTCGTGAAGAACCCTCGTTCTAAAAATAATCTCACTGTCGTAACAACCCTCGTTCTAAAACGAAATGCAAGCTTTTATTTTAAAAAATCATGGATTTTAGTCTCCCTGTTTTATCAATTGTTGAAATTAGACTCATCCTTTATTTCTTATGTTTATATAACACATTTTTAATGTTATATGACATTTACTAAATTAAATAATCGGGTGCATATAAAATTATATTTGAATATATAAATATTAAAAATTGTAGGCTAATTATCCTTTTAAGTTATTTAATTATAATTAGTTGGTTATTTAAATTCTTAGGTTCTTTAAATTATTTAATTTTAACTTTTAAATGTGGAATAACTTACATTTTTAAAATTTGAAATTTCCAAATTATTACAATTAAATAACTTAGAGGACCTAAGTGGTACAATTTTATTTTTTGAAAGAACAACCTGTAACAAGTAAATAACTTAAAAGACTTAAATGGTATAAAAAACTTAAAGACCACTTATTACAATTAAATAACTTAAATGACATCTTGTGTAATTTAACCAAAATTGGAAAAAAAATATATATAAAAAAATACAATAAAATTAAAATGGCAGAAAAAGAAAAAAAAAATTATACGATTATAAACAATAGGGGTAACACGATCTTAATTAATGTGACATATACAGTTAGTTTCCCTAATGTGATAAGGATCATAATCTCTCACCGTGAAATTAAAACTTTATCAACGTCATCGATTATTCCGGTTATATTTTAATAACACATGCATCATTAATATACAAAAAACAAAAATGTATACAATTTCAAATTTTAATAAGATGGTTTCTTCTTATCAAGCAACGTCTTCTCAGATTCCCACCGTAAAAAAAACCCGCTCAAACCAATCACACCTTCGTCAACAACCCCTTGCTCCAAAACCAACATGCATACAGACTCTTTACTTTGAAATATCATGGATTTTAGTCTCCCTATTTTATCAATTGTTGAAATTAGACTCATTCTCTATTTCGTATGTGTTTATCGGTGTTTTTGGTAAACAATAAGACTAGTTTTGGTTATTACAAGCAAGATCAAACCAGAAATCCTAGAACATGTTGTGCAATCTTTTTCCAAAAAGTGTTTGAATATTCATCATATTTATAATTTGCTTTACGAACAAGATGAATAAAACTGTTTTTCAAATGAAAATAATTGTCTTCGACAGAAGAAAAAAACGTAAAACAAGTAAAAACTTAAAGTTCAAATGTAGAAACTTAAAGAAGTTAAAATTGCATTGCATTGAATTAAAAGATGGTTCACCAAATCAAGTTACATACATTATGGGACTCTTTTCTCTAAACTTTGGTACTTTGAGTGCTAGAATTCTTTAATAATAATGATTTTGTGGCCCGTTTTTCTTGTGAAAAACTACTATATATACATAGAGAAAATAACTGCAAAAACTAACTATCTTCAATAAAATCTGCATGTTTTCCACGTGTTTGAACATTTAAAACTTGTTTCTCCATAATCCAACTGTCTGTCGATTTACAGCTTTCTGTTGAAAGCTCCCAATTCCTGTCGAACAACAACTTCAACCATAGACTTAAAAGAATTTTGCAGCTTTAAACCCTCCTTTACCTGTCGGATATGCACAAGGTAAAACACATGCTAATAATATGTTTATGTGGCACATTTTTAATGTGACGTGACATTTACTAATTTAAGTAATCACAGGCACATAAAATTATATTTGAATATATAAATATTAAAAATTGTAGGCTAATTATCCTTTAAGTTGTTTAATTACTGGTGTATTTTTCCGGTGTTGCCCGGGTTATATACATAATATTAATGTTTGTGTTTTCTGTATAATACTTATTAAAAGCTTATATAACTCAATAGCTATAAAAGAAAAAAGATTATTCATGTAACGCTCATACTAAATGTATCTAAAAAATTTAGTATGTGCATTATCTTAGTACTTGATACATTAAATCTTACAACATAACAACCTTAATGAATATTCACATCTATACAAATTCGTACATTTTATACAATAATCTTAGGAATCCAATATATTCTTATAGTAACCACTTGAATCCATAACAATAATTTGCTCTCGTGGTGTGGCTTCCTTTCGGGCGTCACCTTCGGTGGTTTCTTTTTCCAGCAAGCGCATGAACATTTGTTGCATCTACCTTTCGGCGTTTTGTCCCCTGGCTTGCTTCGAATCGTAAGGCTCCTGTCGAGGTTGCCTCCGTTCTGAGCATTGTGAGCTCTGGGAGTTTCGACATCCAGGGTATTGGTGGGCCAGGTTTCCCCGGATTTTCCTTCGTGTTTTTCTCCCCTGCTCACGCGGTAGCCTTTTCCTCCTTTTGTCGTCGTCCAGTCGTTGTTAGCATGTCGACATCGTTGTGCACTGTCATGGGTGTGGTTCACGGCCTTTTGTCTTCGGTGTGGTAAGACACCCTTTTGCCATGTGGACAGGAAGTCTTGTGAGGTGGTTACAACAACGGTGATGTCTTCCATGTACTGGACACTCTGACGGGTCACAGCAAGAATGCCTACCGCTTCCTCGAACCCAACTGTCGCGAGGCACACCGTCGTTATGGTGGCGGTTCGTCGGAAGTGAGGGAGCACAACCATTCGCAACCGGTGCTCCATCGACCTTGCTTCGGTAGGCATTTTCGTCCTTTGTGTAAACTTTTCCTAGAGAATTGCTATGATTCTCCTCCACGCGTTTGAGCCTATCGTTCTGTTGTGGGAGGAGTTTTGCCAGGTTCGATAGGATTTTGTCGTTATGCTTGTTGCGGTGGCGGTGAGAAAGTCGGTCGTAGCGTCGATGACCGAGTCGTTTCCTACCGGACTTGCCGACTCAAGATTAGGAACTGTTCGATGTTTTAGGATATGAATCGTGGAACGCGGTTCTTGCGTGGTGGAGGATCGGCTCGTGACGAGTCTCCTGCGAGTTCTGGTCATTACTTCAGATAAAGGAGCGGTAACTGTTAACAGTTGCGGTGGAGGAACGTGTAACCGAAACGGTTACGACGGAGATGCACGTAACATAAAACGGTTACGGTGGAGGATTGTTAGACCGTGGCGGTTAGCGAATGATCCTCTACTTCTAGCGCCAAATGATATGTCCGGTGAACAGATGAGTGGCAACAGTGGCTAGTAGTGCTCCGGTGTGACGGTAATTGCTTCCGGCACGACGGCGTTGAGCCTTCGCAGTGGAACGAAAGGTGCCTGCAGGCACGTTGGCACTCCAACGCTAGTCAGTAATAGAACTGAGAAAGAGAGTGTAGAAAGTGTTGTGTACTTTGAGGGTGAAGCAAGTTCACCCTTATATAGGCGCGCGTTGGGCATAACCGCCTCCGGGCTACGCAGTGTGTGATTAGGGGCGGAGGAGGACACATGTAAGGTGATCCTCGCACGGTGCCATGCTTCAGTATGGCACAGTGCATTTAAGTTGACGTGCTCCTTCTGGCGCTGAGCCTTTAAGGCAGTGTAAGTTGTGCCACGTGCTGGTGTGTGATTGATCTTTTGACTGATCCAAAACAAATTTGTTTAAAAAAAGAAACAAACTTGAATTTTTCGAATATATAGCATTAGTTATTTTATTAAAAAGGAGTAAGTGTGAATATCAAGAAAGGGTATCGTTGACAAATTATATCTTTAAACAATCAAAACAATAGTTAAATAATAAGTAATAACATAAAATTTATACTCAAACACCATTTTTGTTTTAAAATTATTAATTGAGCGATAATTGATATAAACATATAAATACATTAATAAAATAATCGGATATTTCTAAGATATGTATTCGAAAGTGTACTATAAATATTTGTATCGGATACATGACCAATCTGGACTCTTCTCTTATGTTAAAGTATGCGGACTCCATGTTGTATCACTCGTCACTAGCAAAATTTCATTAGTACTACTATAAGAAACCAAAATCAAAATCAATGTATAATATTGTTACCCACGTATCCAGGGTTCAAACCTCGAATTTTTCGGTTATTAATCTTATGTGGTGAATTTCTTCCAACTAAGTTACTTGACTTAACAAATCAATGCATAATATTTTTAGACAAAATACAAATCTTTTAAAAACATAACATATCCTTTACATTCATGTAGATGCAATCAATTCATGTCGACTATTTTGTTCTTGTTCATGTCCAATATTTACCAAAAGTGAATAGGACAAAAGTATGCATTGTCTTGTGCCCTACAATATTATTGTACAATCAAAATAGAAAACACAACGTGTAGCATGAACGAGGCTTCCTATGTTACTTTCATGGTACCAGTAAACCATATGGCTTCCATTCTCATAATGGTCAATCATAAGTTTGCTCAACTTAACACCAAAACCATTTATGTCACTTTGCTTTGTTATGTCAATAACGGGGACAATACAAGACAAGTTTGATTCCCACTCATCTTTTGTCTTTTATTCCTTTTCCTCATTCCTTCTTAGATGCAAATCATTATATCTTGCAAAACAAACAATTAAAATCTTCACATTAAATTAAATCTCTCTAATTGTCTCACGGGTCAGTTTCAAGACAAGTTGGAATATATTATTACAAGAAATAGATATCAATGGATGAGGCTTCCACGTCGTCAAAAGTCGTCTTTCAATTTCACTCAAGCCTGTCACCAACAACAATAATTTAACTAAAATACAAAATGAACTGTGTACTTTTTTATTTTTTATGTACTCATTTGTCTATTTAATTGACTTGATGATCACCCTAAGAACAATTAGATTTTTACTTAATAAACAACTTTTTATTTAAGCACCAATAGTATCCTCGTTTGCATTTGCAATTTTTTTTTCCGATTATTTCTTATCTAATGTGGAACTCTTGTTACCACCCTCATGCTCTAAATTGAAGTTCTTAATTGTGACTCAAGTGGTTCGATAGCAATGATTTAATAGCGGATCACACAACATATAGACTCTGATATCATCTTATAATTTGAGCTAGACTTAACTCAAAATCTTTACTAAACTGGCATATAAAGTGAGTTCTCCACCCCTGTCCACTTGTAAACTCGTATTAAGATCATATTCCATCAAGAGTGGTGAAATTTATACAACCATTTTGTGACAACTTTTGAGACAGTCTTATTTTTTTCTCTTCCTATTGAACAAAAACAGTAGAAAGAGAAAAGGAAAATAAAAAAACAATAAAATATGAGATAGAAAATTGTCTCAAAAGTTATTTTAAAATAGTTGTACAAATATCATTTCTCTTCATGAAAGACTTTTAACACACCTTACCACCCTTAAAAAAAAAAAACACCTACAACCGTAATTTGGACATCAATATATCTTGGATAGACTCAAATGTCATCTTACATTTTTTTATGATCTAAATCATCTTTAGGAAATTGATTTTGTAAGTTGAAAATGTCTCTCACCTATAAACTTTTTTAGATCTTACCACATCCAATGTGAGATTTTTGACTGTATACTATAACATATACGACTTATGTCCATTACACTGCTACACAACATAGATAACATCGAAAAGAAAGTGTATTTTACATATTTTGATTGAAGAAAAACCTATAATTGTTGAGACGGCAGAAAAATAATACAGAATGTGCATGACATGCAATTATGAAAACATTGGTGACAGATGTATATGTCTTACAAATACTAGTATGTTATAATACCTAAGGCCGGTTATAAAGCTAGCCAAACATGTAAGCACTTTAACACACCCCTTCACATGCAAGGCTGGACATCTGGAGCGTGGACATAAATGGTGGGTGGTCCGATAACGGAAACCTGACCCAACAGATCTTGGAGAAGGCTCTGATACCATCTTAATACTCATAGTTGAGCCTAACACAACGCCACAAAACCAGCTTGTATGGTGATGATTGCCCATACTTATAAATACATTGTTAGACCATCTCATATTTGATTGACTCTTTAACAGGCACCATGACACATGAAGCAAACAAAAAATATCACCGTTTTGATGATTTAGATAGGCTCCAAGTCCAAACTGATAAACGAATGCTGGATGTTGATTTCTTCAACCCTACCATGCTAGTGCTTTTTGCATATTTTACTATTAAAAGTGACTAAATGCATCAATCCTTTGAAATTTATTTATGATATAATAAGTTATCTACAAATCATGATTACTCCATCTGAAGTCTAAACAGTTTGCAGATGTTACCTGCACTTAAAATTAATTTTCCTAGTATAATATTACATGTGAAAGCTTCATTGGCTTGAAAGATTCTATAATTGTATCACAACAAACCGTTAAACGAAAATATTGTTCACATGGATGATGGAGTTCTACTGTCTTTAAGCCAGATATTGAAGTATATGTAGTAACCAAATCAAACAGAAAAAAAAGCCTGATAAATAATTGATTGATTGCTAGAAGTTAATTAGCAATTTATTTGGAGGATTCTAAAATATCCATAAGGGGATTATGAGTTATTCACATTTCCATCCATTTCGTATAAACTAGTGGAGGTGGATTGAACATAAAGTTAATGGTGTATCGATGCACACTTTAAAATTATTTGTGCAACCATCATCATTATCTTCTTCTAGTTCAAATTTTGCAGCATTCTCCAACACAAGATCTCAAAATCTTTTGGTTTGACTATATATTAATTGTGAACAATGGTTTGCAACTTTGAAGGAGATTATTTTACTCGGTGAGAGATTTAACTTCAAGAGCTAATTAGAATCATTATCTGTTCTTATTTTATATGTTTGACCAATGAGATCATACATGCTTGAATCCAAATTACATGTTAAAGATTCCATACATGCAATTGTTTAATTTATGCGTTGAATGAATAATTTAAATGTTATAATTTTATGGTTTGAATTATCTAGTTTCGAGTTTACATTTATTTTAATGCATTAATCCATGCAAATGGTGGATAATTATTTTAGAAGATCCAAAAAAATTCTATGCGAATCAAACGGGTTGTCAGTGATGTCTAGTGTTGATTTTTCATTTTTTGGTTAGCACATGATATTTGTCCTTAACAAATTTGAAAACACACGAAATCAAATAATTATTTTCCATGTTCAAAACCATGTTGGGAACATCTAAATCACGTTGGCACATGTTTATACTTGAAGATGCTGGTTTATATTTAGACAAACAATCATAAATCTACTGAAAACTCAATATCTCATTTCCATTCATGTAGGTTATGAGGTGCAATCAATTCATTACCATTAGATACTAGAAGTGAATAAGACAAAAGTATACATTGTCTTGTGCCGTACAATTTTATTGTTCAGTCAAAATAGAAAACACAATTGTACATGAACTATGCTGCTTCCTATGTTAGTTTCATGGTATCAGTGGACCGTATATTTTCGTAATGGTCTATATCACATAAGTTTGCTCGATAGTATTAGTAAATTGATTTGTCGTCAAAATTATGGTGAACCATCGTAATTTTACAAAAACTATACTCGTTGGCTTTTGCAAACTCACTCTCATAAGAAATATACACTTAACAAAACTATAGCCAAAGTCGTTTTATGTCATTTTGCTTTGACATGTTAATTACGGGGACAAGAAGACAAGATTGATTCCCACTTATCTTTTGTCTTTTATTCCCTCTCCCCTCTTAGATATTCATAATATATCTTGCAACACAAACAATTAAAAGCTTTGCTACAAATTAAACCACTCTCATTGGATTAGGCTTCCACGTCATCTTCAATTTCATTGAACCTATCTCCAACAAAATGAACTTTGCTCTTTTTTACATACTATTTGTCCATTTGACTTGACGATCAGCCTAAAAAAGTAAATTAGTTTTTACCGAATAAACAATTAAAAAAAAAACTCTTCGGTGTATGCACCAACAGCAAGCAATGCTGTTTGCAATTGCAATTTTTCTCTTCTCCACAGTGTAGACTACAATATATTCTTAAATTTTTATATATCCGAATTAATTTATCCTCACATAATTGACTTACAAGTTACAAAGCTAGGAATGAGTTCTACCTATAAATTCATCTTAGGTCTTATTTGTGCAATGTAATGCAAGACTCTTAACATTATATACCATTACATGCGATAAGACTCATATCCATGTTAGAAGACAACAAAAATCACATAACAAAGATAATACCAAAAAATTGTCATTTTACTTTTAGAGTCGTGGTAACATATACTAATAGTAATAGTATATAGACTTAATAGTAGTTTTAGCCCTTTAACTTTTTCAAAATTGCGATTTTGATGCTCTAAGAAGAAAAAAAACTAAAAACTGCCCCCTAAGTTTTACACCTGTGGCAGTTTTGGCCCCCAAGGCCAATTTTGACTCGGTCTATGCTGACGTGGCACCCTAAGTGAGGTACCACGTGTTATTTTTTTTATTTTTTTTTTGCCTTGGGGGCCAAAACTGCTACAGTTGTAAAACTTAGGGGACGGTTTTGTAATTTTTTTTCTTAGGGGGACAAAATAGCAACTTCATAAAAGTTAGGGGACGAAAACTGCAATTAAGCCTAGTATATATTACCACGACTCTAAAAGTAAAATGACAATTTTTTTATATTATTTTAAGGACAAAAACTATAAATAGTAATAATATATTAGAAATAGCGACTTTTAAACTTCTAAAAAATTTAATAAATCATTTTTCAAAATCATATTTTTATATTGATTTCATTAACTAATGTTTCAAAGGCACTCATTATCAATTTCCTTATTGTAAAAAGTAATGATATTTGAACAACTCAAATATTTCAACACCGTCCAACAATTCACTATCTCTATTTCTTTACATATTTTGATTTCACGGCAAAAGAAAAACTTGTAATTGTTGAGACGGCAGAAAATTATGAAAACAGAAGGGTACTTGATTGGTGACAGATGTATATGTCGATAACAAATACGGCATAATACCTAAAAGCCGGTTTAGATAGCCGAACATGGAAAGCAGCATGACACAAGATCCCAACAAAAACATATCACTGTTTTGATGATGATTTGGATAAACTGATAAACGTATGCTAGCTGGATATTGATTCCTCCAACCCCACCATACTGGTGCTTTTTTCACATTTTTATTGATGAAAGTGACTAAATGCATCAATCCTTGGTGGAAAAATATTTATGTTATCTACAATCATGAGTACTTAATCTAAAAGTCTAAACAGTCTAGATGTAAAGTAGTGGTAGTATTACTATTACCTGCACATTAAAACGATATTGCTTGTGAAAAATATGGTTTCATTATCCTGAACATTCTAATCGTATAATTACAAGACCATAACCATCCTTTAGATGAAAATATTGTTCACAATGATGATGGAGGTAGTTTAAAAGCAAATACGAAAGACATCAAATTTGTTCCAAAATCTACTAGTTATTTTATCACCCTTGTTTTTTTCGACGGAAACATTGGTCTTTTTTTTTACCAAGATAGAAACAGATTCATATCCTCTGATTATAAATACTAATCTCAACCAGATTCATATCTTTTGAGCACCTGCTTCGCAAGATACCGGATACAGACTGGGGAGAACACATAAGAGTAATGCATTACTGTTATTTTCAGCCAGATATTGAAGTATAATATTGCAGTAATCAAATCAAAACAAAGGTAACAAAAAGACTTTCAGTATATACATAAGTTTCATTTCATTTAAAGATTTTGTCCTACAAGTTATTTATCAGACAAGCCATATGGAAGAAAAAGATTAAAAAAATGAAATCAAAATACAACCAAATTCTACTCTTAGCTGATACCAAAAGCCTATTTACAGCAGTTCTTACAGCGGCACTTGTTCAAAGCTAGTAAACCAGAACTATCTTAATAACAACCTATTAACCCTAATAACATCCTGTTATAAACCTTTATTCTTGGTTCTTTAGTCCACTATCTTACCAAAGTATTGCTCATCTTCAAAACTGGCACGAGGTACCAAGCCTCTGTATCTGTTTCTGACCTATAGTTATGGATTTCCTCTTGGCAAATGCCGGGTACAGCAGTTCTTGAAACTTCTCCAGAAACATTGTCCATGCATCTTCAGTCATATCAGCCAGCTTCACAAAGCTTGAGCTCACAGAAAGCTGTTCATTGGCACTCTTATGACCAGATGATGTATTCCCATAACATCCATTATCTGCTTTTCCACCTGAATGCTTCTGGTATTTCTGGCTTGTCTCACTTAACATGATGTTTTTAAGTGACACAGAAAGTTTGGAAACCACTGGGGTTTTTTCATAACGGGGAAAAGGGCCAAAACCCTCAGGAGATTCTCCATCACCTTCTTCTTCTTCCTCCTCGATGCTCTCGTACAATTTGGAGAATGGGTTGCGACCATTCCCGCTTCCAAGTCCAGGAAGAGAAAGTGATCTGGTTAAAGGATCATCCATTGTCATCTTCAGAGTGAGATCCGACCCAGCTACATCACAGTCTATATCAAACAGGAATTCATCATCCCTCAAGTCAGTCTGTGGAGATAGTTCTTCCCTCTCTGCCAACATATTCCTTGCTTCTAAACAAACAACCTCCAGCTCACTGGGTTCCTCCTCACCACTGCGGAACTCCCTAGTCATCATCTCACCAATTTCGGCAAGGCATAGACCATAAGCAGCAGCCTCCTTCAGGAAAATGGTGCATAGTACTAAGACTCTCAAGCAAGCCTCCCGAATCATAGGCAGTTCCTTCCGTAACATCTCACAATCTTGAACAGGATCCAGATTTTCGATGTAAGAAAGCTCATCCTCGGAGAATGGAATTGAAGCCTGAGGCCAATGAATCCACTCAAAGTATGGGTCCTCCAAAGCTTCTGGAAGGCAAAGCCCATGATCAATAGGAATTAAATCCACCTCACCGAAAGCCCCCACTTTTCTAACTAACAAATTGCCACCATGCCTATCCGTGTTAAGAATCCTAATGTCTAATATCCCTATACGATGCACAGCAGTAACAGGGAAGCCAGATGTCCCATAGTCACTTGCATCAAAATCATGAGGTATGAACTGCTGCAGTGATGCAATCTTGCTAACCACCTTCTTACTCTGGATGTTTTTCCCATTGACTCCATCGTTGACATTGAATATTGAGTGAGTAATCTTCACTAAGGCAGTTGGAGGCACTTTTGCAAAATGACCATAGTCAAGTAGATAAGCAGCAACTTCCCTGAAGCCAGTTTCCCCAACCCGAACCGAACGTTTCAAACCTGGTTGTCCAAGAGCTTTGCCAACAAAACCTTTTGGATTGTTTGGGGCAAAAGGCTCCTCATCTGTTGGTTTAACTATTGCAACACTCTCGCCTCTTTTGTTTAGGAAGTAATATGCACCTCCAAGCCCGCTATTTACTGGAATTGGATCAATCCCCATCTGCATTGCCTTCACAATGTCCTTGACCATATGCTTCATAATATCCAGGCTACTTGATTGCCCTACTATCTCAATAGGACCACTCTTATCTTTTTGCTGCATATCTCGTCCAGTGGGTGACAAGCATGGAGTTGATGAACTTCTGTGCATAAGGTTACGCGTAAGAAGAAGGGCAGTATCATTCCGAACAGAACTAAGGTCATTGTTCAAGACAACATCCCCAAAAGTTAGAGAGCTCTCTTCAGTTGGGACATTAAGCGCAATCTGCAACCTCCTCTTCACAGTATGAGCATTGTCACTACGATCCAATTCCATGCCCAATACACACCCAGATTCAGTTTGCACAAAAACTCTTCTCCTCCCACTAGATTGTCTCCCTCCCATGCTCTTTTTCTCAATGTACTCTCTACCAAGCGGACTACGAAATAAAGCAACAGCCATTTGGGTTTGGACAGGGCTGTCCGATTTACGAGACATCAACAGAAGTGGCCGTGGAATAAAGCTTCTTCCCTCCCAAGAAGTCGCCAAACTCCAGAGCCAAGGGCACTTGTTTGAAAGCAATCTTCAGTTCCCCAACGATCATTAATGAAAATGAAAAGTTCCCAGAGTAAAGGAATTGAAGGAGTAACAAGATCAGAGACAGACACTAGCTGACACCTACATCAAGGCCATCACGAGGCGAGGTTCACGTGACACCACAAAAAGCTGCAAATTCATGAAGATTCTATCAAAATTCTCGGAGCATAACATTACAAATCTGAAGCTGAATAAACTTAGTTCTGCAAGAATAACACAAAATCCAAAAATCATTGCCAGCAAGTGACAGATCAAACAAATTACAACTCAAAGTACTCACACAACCACATACAGTGAACAACATGATCATGCTAACATGAAAAGACACCATTTTACAAAGCTCACAGATTTAACACACTCTCCAGTTCCACAAAGCATGCAGATTCAAATCAAATCTATTTGAAATGGTCCTGATTTGATCATAAAGTCTTCCATTATGAATCCCCCGCGCAAATCGCGAGACAACAATCCTGTCTGATACATAGAGATCACCAAATTGAACTTTGTCCCATTGTATAAAGACATTCGCCACTTACAAGACATGGTGGATCAAACCTGGGATAACATGCTTAAGGAACCTTGTTTGTTAATATTTTCAAATACAGTAAAAAAAACACTAGGTATAATTATTAAACATTACAATTTATAATTTGATTTTAACTAATTTCACAAATTAACCTGTTTCTTTTCGAATCTTTATCAAAGATTATTATCTTAAATTTATCTTTTTACTCCATTTTCACTAACTCATTCATCAATATAAAACACATAAGTTATATACGATTAAGAAAAATAACACAAACTAATCCAAAATTAATAAACTCATTAATAGCATATTAAATCAGGAAGAAAAAGAAATCAGTAAAATAATAACACTACAAGCTACGTTCATTTGACAAGAAAATTAAAGAAAAATAAATAAAATAAAAAAGAGAGAGAAGAAAAAAGAAAGAACGATCGCAATACCACGTGATTGAATCAAGAAATTAGTGAGTAGGCCATGATGGAGCTGAAGAGAATGTGAGATCCGAACAATCTTCAGAATAACCGTCGAATTGTTCGGATAATGGAAGAAACGAAAGAAGAGAATCGTATGAGAGACTCGTTCGAGTTAACTCAGAAGATATTTCAGTTACAAAGCGCGCTCTTCTTCTTCTTCTTCTTCTTCTTGTTTGGTCTGAGTCTGAGATATGATATGGATATTATTTCAGAACAAGAAGGAAGAAACGTTTTTTAACCCAACGCGTGAATCGTAACCGTGGTTAAGTTAACAAATCGTAACCGTGGTTAACAAACAAACTTGACCGCCTTCTCTTTCTTGAGGAAATGGAAGAGTCTAGAACATGGAATTATGAGCGTTGGATTTATTAGATAATGGCCGTTGGTTTGGTGGCACGTGGAGAGAATGGATTGGAAGGTCACGTGCGAGATGACCGTCAAAGAGGAAAGTGGCAGAGAGTGAATGGAATGGAGCCACTTTTTTGTCACAGTTTAGGGATAATCTATTATGTTACCAGTGCTAACTTGTCTATGTGGAAATACCGACATTACCCTTCTGGCCTGCTGTTTTTTGGATTAAACTAAGGAATACGGCTAGATACAATGTCCAGTTCATACTATTATTATTTTTCTTCTTTTATGGTAACAGTTATGATAATTAGCTAAGCAAATCCTTATCAAAAACCAATATATCATGACATTAAATATTGAGAGTTCATGATAATGAATTATTAGTTACAACTTTTTTTTTTTGGTTACAAAGCTAAAATAACAAACAATTATTAGTTAACGGAACTATGATTTAATTTCTGTCACGACACAGTTTCCGACAATAGTTGTTATATATTGTACAAGTTTGATGCATATAGTTTATGCGAATACAAACTTTAGTTGCTCTCAATTATGTTACAATGTAGATATTTAAAAAAATAATAAAATATAATTGTACGAATATGGAAAACTTTATGGCATAGACAATGCTTATTTTACTCTTCTCATATTACACAATTCACCTTACTATGAATGTAGGGTTTAATATGTTTAAAGAACAACAGAATAACGTAAAAAATTAAATTAAATTAAAAATTAAAAAAAAATACTGTTCAATAATGGAATCCAAAGTCTCTGGTCAGTGAGTTAATCTCCTCCAATACTGCACAATCCCGCCATGAAGTAGCCATCTAAGCCCCATCATGAAGCAATTTTGATCTCGAACTAGATTTGGGAAGGATTTTACCCAAAATTTCCATTCTTAGATTTATTAAATTTCCACATCAAAATGAAAAGTTAAATATTTCAATTGATGACCAAGGCTCATTGTTGTAGTTTCGTCAGGAGTCAAGTGCCTTTCCTTCTCAGAGTTCCGTCTCTGTCCATCACCATAGACAAGCATATCTACTTAGACTTTAAGATTGATATACCTGTGAGTATAATAAACTAAAAAACATGAAAATTTGTTTTGGACAACTTAGTATGGAACTAAGTAGTGTGTAGAAAATGAAAGTTAAATTGATTAAATTTTTGATTAAGAAAAATAAAAGGAAGAAAAGGCACTTGGATTGATCCAAAGTTTCTTAAGAAAATATTTTTTTTGAGTTTTGCATATTTGATTTTTTTTGGTAAAAAGATTTTTCTAAACTAAACGCGAATTAATAAACTAAGCGTAACGACGTAACGTGATAAAAAAAGCGAGATATTTACAAAGGATGTTGGATCCCAAGCAAATTCTCAAGTTATGGAGATGAACCTAAAATTACTAGTAGTTTGATTTTAATAAAATAATTTAAGTCCAATAACTAACCTATTTTTGTCCCTAATTCGTTTTTTGTCCTCGATTGCGGTTTATGTCATAATGCGGAAAATAAATGTGATTTGTGTCTGTGCTACTTTTATTATATTAGTGTTACATGGTCCCTAAATACATGCTAAATCTCCAAGAAACAAATAAATAGCAAGAAACAAGAAAAATGCATGAATTAAATCACAATAAACCTATTATACTGAAAATAAAATAAAAATGATAACAATTAAATATGCATGAGATGATAAACAAAAATAATGCAAAATAATATAAACAAATAAAAACAATAAAATAAACAATTAATACAAAGCAAAAACATTTTTTAAAGGAAAGAAAACAAAGAGAAAATAAATTTTTGAGAGAAAATGGTGTAATAATGAAAAACAGTGGTGTATTTAACAAAACAGTAGAAAATATTGGGCTTAAGCAAAAGAAACGGGTCGGTTCGGAAAAACTGGGCCCTGGGTGGGTCGAACCGGTCCAGATATATGGGTCATGGGTTTGGCTCAGGCAGATTAAATCTGGAGATGTAATTCAGTCTTCCGAGAAAACCTCTAACTTGTTTCTCTGTTTTTGGAGCAGACATTTCTCTGATGGCTCTGACTTTATCGGGATCTACTTCAATACCCTTCTGACTGACAATAAAGCCCAAGAGCTTTCCGGATCTAACACCGAAGGTACACTTGTTAGGGTTCAAACGGAGCTTATACTTTCTCAGCCGTCAAAACATCTTCAATAAATACTCAACATGTTCTTCTTCAGTGCCTGACTTGACAATCATATCATCCACGTAAACCTCAATCTCTTTATGTATCATATCATGGAATATCTTGGTCATGCCTCTCTGGTAGGTGGCACCATCATTTATCAAACCAAAGGGCATTACTAGGTAACAGAAAGCACCCCAAGGCGTGATAAAAGACGTATTTTCTCTATCTTCAGGAGCCATCTTGATCTGGTTGTAGCCGGAGAAACCATCCATGAAGGAGAAAACTTTGCATTTAGCAGTACTGTCAACCAATACATCAATGTGAGGTAAAGAGAAATCATCCTTCGGACTAGCCTTGTTCAAATCCCGATAATCAACACACATTCTGACCTTACCATCCTTCTTCGGAACGGGTACTATGTTAGCCAGCCACTGAGGGTATTCAGATGTGACTAAGAAACCTGCATCAATCTGTTTGCGTACTTCCTCCTTGATCTTGAGGGCCATATCAGGATGAGACCTTCTTAACTTCTGCTTAACGGGAGGGCATTCGGGCTTCAAAGGCAGACGGTGTTCCACTACATCTGGGTCCAACCCTGGCATATCCTTGTACGACCATGCAAAGATGTCAGAATACTCTCTGAGAAGCTCAACTATCCTTCCCTTCACTCTTGCATCTAACAAAGCTCCGATCTTGATCTCTTTTTTATCTTCCTCAGTACCCAAGTTGATAACTTCTATCTCTTCCTGATGAGGTTGTATGGCTTTCCTTTCTTGTTCAAGCATCCACTTGATCTCATTAGGAATCTCTTCATCCTCCTCCACCATAGCTTCATATACAGGGAACTCAAAGTTGGGAGGGAGCATAGGGGTACCGTGTTCAACGGGCTCATGTATGTTCAGTCTGCATATGATTTATGAGTGATTTTAGTGAGATAAGTAAATGCAGACTTTTGAAATTTATTTTTAAAAGGAAAAGAGAACAATATTCTTTTTTTGGGTTTTTTGTATTACCATTTTTCCAGAAAAAGCAACAAAATAAAATAAACAACATAAAAAAGTAAATGTCGTGATAAAAACGACGATTTTTATTAATGCTGAAAATACTTGAACCAAAACATAAGCCCTACATGATTTCACTTTCGTCTGGGGCAGGACGAAAGGAGTTTTCTTAAAAAAACAAAAAAACGACAAACACATTACTTTGACAGAGGTATCACAGAAGGAATGTCGGCAGCGATCCAGTTGCAACAACTTCCGCCTGGTGTCACAAAGGTAGGTGTAGCCTCTTCAGCCTCATCCACAATAATTGCACTAATCTCGGGAGGCGCGTTGATGAAACCGACACTGTGAAAACTTCCCACTGTTGGGTTGAACACCCCTGGCCTGCTAGCTGAGAAACCCAGATCCTCTTTGCGCTTATTTTCAAGCAACTGTACCAACTGACCCCAGCCCTCGGCTTTACCACTTCGGACTATCTTCTGAGCATCCTTCAGCGATGCCATGCAAGTTTCAAACTCTCTAACCCCTCCCTCAGCAGAGAGACCCTGGAATGACGATCCCTCTGTACTATTGCCGCTAATGTAGGAAAAAGCCGACAGATGACTGACCAACAAAGCTGATTCTCCATTCACAGTTATCAATTTCCCGTGGCTCACGAATTTTAGTTTCTGATGGAGTGTGGATGTAACCGCTCCAGCTTCATGAATCCAGGGCCTACCGAGAAGGCAACTGTAGGATGCCTGGATATCCATAACTTGAAATGTAACTACAAACTCGTGTGGGCCAACCGAAATTGGTAAGTCTATATCCCCCCCACCACTGATCTTCTTGTTCCATCAAACGCCCTCACTGACACCGTACTGGGCCTCAGTTGAGCACCTGAGTATGCCAATTGGTTCAAGGTAGACTTCGGCATTACATTAAGGGCAGAACCGGTGTCTATCAAGACATTAGACAGAGAATCTGATTTGCACATGACAGAAATGTTCAAAGCCAAATTGT
>Ga0228711_1004465_pt1 | contig 21521 bp, 11 predicted proteins | sample MedpolnodulmetaG_2_FD_177996 | JGI IMG/M metagenome (GOLD analysis project Ga0228711, IMG submission 177996) | Root nodule microbial communities from Medicago polymorpha collected in Santa Monica, California, United States - brown nodules | ecosystem: Host-associated > Plants > Roots > Nodule... | reverse complement strand
ATGCCAATTTACACCCACCTAAAAATATATGGTTTTCACACATTTCTCTTTTCTTTCTCAATAAGTTATTTGGTTCTTAGAACTCTCTAAAACCTTAAATTCAACTCATCATTCAAGGAGTTAAAAAATCATGAAATATAATAAAACTCTTATCAATGATGCCAATGCACAAGGTAATAAAATGAGATTTTACATCTCAATTTCTTCATAGGTGTCGAAACAAATACATATACCACATGTTATAAAAAAATTCCCATTCATTCATTTATCAAGATAACTTAACATTTGTTCAACTCGTTCTATTTTCACTTTTGATTTGTATTAACATTGAGCCTATAATTTTATCAATAAAAAAAGTTATCCTATGATACTCTTAATTACTAAATAAACATGTTGTCAACTCTTCGATATATCATTTGTACAACTATTTTTTTCATCATTCATTACTATATTCATATTTGATATGTATATGTTTTTATTTTTTTGAAGAAACTAAAATGGATTAAAACACTGAAAGCCTGGAGATTTCAGCACAAGGAGTGCCAAAACCCCAGCTGAGATAGTCAATTACATGAATGCGGAAACAGTCAAAACGGGAACAAAAAACTACCCGATATATCATTTGTACAACTATTTTTTTCATCATTCATTACTATATTCATATTTGATATGTATATGTTTTCTATCATGAAAGGCTAAAACATATATTACAGTTTAATAAAAATAATCATGAACTTTTGTGATCATCAAAATCTTATGTAATATGTTTACTAAAGTTAAGTGATCATTGAGCGAGTGGAGATAATCTCGACGTGTTGATGCACTTTAGAGGCATTTAACAATATATTCAGTCTTATAAAAAAAAAATTATTAAAGCTAACAAAGCTTGGATTTTTTATTTTTTATATATATAAAGTGATCAAACGATTTTCTATTTATTACATACAAATGACGACAATTACGGCTCTAATCACGAGTTCTTTTTATGCTTGGATCATATTTCTTTATCTTTTTCTTTTTCTTTTTGTAATCAATGGTGGTACGTAATCTTTTACACCATTTTCAATTTCTAATTTATCTTATACACAATATTCCATTACTTTTCACTAATATTTATTCAATTGTTATTTGATATTGTAGATCCAGTTCCATGTAAGACCGAGTCTCAATGTCCAATAAATATGTGTCTTCCTCCTTTAACTCGGGAATGCTTTAATAATGTATGTGATTGCATCCTTATCAGGAAGTGGCACTAATGCCCATTTTCCAACCGTCTTGGAGAAGATTTGAACTTTGTTCATTGATGTTACAAGACTACACTCTTACCACTATAAACCCACACCTTATAAACATATGTGATGAGTTCATCTTTGTGTAACAATTAAGTTGGAGAATAATTTCATGTTACTTGTAATAGTATATTTTTATGAGTTAAATATAATTTAGTCCCTCTGAATATATCAACTTTCATTTTTAGTCCCTCTAAAAAATTTCAAGTGATTTTTTTTTACAACATGTCATTGTTTAGATTAAGACCTCAAAGTATCATGTTTAACTTAACAATTGAATCTTTAATTCGAAATTATATTGATAAGTTAATAAAAAAACCGTTTATTTGAGAGCTACTCCCTCCGTATTTTATTGTGAGTCACTTTGGATAAAATGTTTGTGTTCGATAATTAAAAACTTCTCTCTCTAAAACTTTAAACAAACCGCCTTATCTCTTTCTTCTCCCTAGATCCAACTCTGTAGGTTAGAGATGTAAATCTCTTGAACGGTGGTGTGACGTGCGACGACCGTCCTCCACACCACCATTTCGCCCTTTCCTTTTTGGAGCTCACCCTTTTCCGTCGTTCACCGCCGCGTTTCTCACCCTTTTCCATTGTCATCTTGTTTGTTTATCACTGTTGCTTCTTCATGTTCTTCACAATCTTTTGGGTTATCTCCAAAGGTCTGGGTTTCTTTGTCTTTTTGTTAGCCGTCGTCGTTTGGGCTCTACACGCTTGTGAAGCTCACTTGTGTCGCCTCCTCTGTTTCTGTTCGCAGTGGGTTGTGGTTGTGGGTGTTGTTTTGCTGTCATCAGATGCTCTTGCTTTTGGTTGCTGCGCTGGTGCTCTGTTGTTGTTGTAATGGCGGTTTGTTTTCTGTTGTGTTTTATTGTTTGTACATTTTTTGTTTGTTGTTTGTATTGTTCTGCTGTTATCTATCCGTACTGTTCTTCTTGATTATTGATTGTGGTGGCTTCAGACCTTAGATCTTGTTTTGCAGTGTTACTTGTTCTATTAACCCGAAAGGGTTTGGTTGGTTGATAACGCTTTGGACTCATCCCACGATCTGGGTTCATATGCGTCTGATTGAAACCCGTTGTATTTGGTCGTACGAACTCTTCGATTCCCTGATGTTCCAAATTTGTTGAGATCTGCAGGTTTCAAGGCTTCATGTCTGCCACTACTCGGATACCGGATTTTTATCTGTGTCGGTCACTGTGACTGTATTAGATTGTTAATGCTCGAAAGAGCTTGATGCTTGTTGACATGTTCAGGGGGTTGTTGGCACTTGGATTTTGCTGCCGTGTTGGCGGTCAATCCATTCGCCATATTGAAACCCTAATTTTTCTTTACATATGGTCACTTTTCATTTTTTTTTTGTAACTTGGTTTCGCGCCCGTACGCGGGTTCGTTGGGTTGCACCTGTGATGCGTGAATTTTTGTTAGAAGAGATTAGGGTTGGTTCACTTGGTCTGATTTATCACGATGTATTTCCGTTTGGGTTGTATCTGGGTCAGGTCTATGCCCCCCCAGTCATTGTATCTCTTTTTTTATTTATAATATTTTTTCTTTTGCCTAAAAAAAAATGTTTGTGTTCTATTATAAGTCGTTTACAATGTCAATACATCATTAATGATTTTTTCCTTATCACACTCTTACCATTTATTATTGTCTTATTTTTATTCTCTTAATATTTTTTTATATATAAAGTGATCAAACGATTTTCTATTTATTACATACAAATGACGACAATTATGGCTCTAATCATGAGTTCTTTTTATGGTTTGATCATATTTCTTTTTCTTTTTGTAATCAATGGTGGTACGTAATTTTTTACACCGTTTTCAATTTTTAATTTATCTTATACACAATATTCCATTACTTTTTACTAATATTTATTCAATTTGTTATTTGATATTGTAGATCCAGTTCCATGTAAGACCGAGTCTGAGGGTGTGTTTGTTTCAAGTTTACCAAATTTATTCCTTGGAATATAAAGATTGGAATTTTGTTCCAAGGTATTTAGAAAAAATATGTTTGGTTGATTTTATAATATTCCAAAAAACCTTTAAAATAGGGATTATAATAGGTAAATACACATAATTTTATTCCCATCTTCATGGGAACTTTATTCCCACAATTTTCTTTGGAAAAACTTTTATATTCCCTGGAACATTTTATAGCCGGGAATAAAATTTAGTAAACTTGTAACAAACATATATATGCATATGCATTTTATGATTTTATTCCTATGAATCTACAAATATAGCTTGAAACAAACACACCTTGAATATCCAATAAATACGCGTCTTCCTCCTTTAACTCGGGAATGCTTTAATGATGTATTTGACTGCATCCTTATCAGTAGGTGGCACTAATGCCCATTTTCCAACTGTCTTTGAGAAGATTTGAATTTTGTTCATTGATGTTACAAGACTACGCTCTTACCACTAAACCAACACCTTATAAACATACATGATGAGTTCATCTTTGTGTAACAATTAAGTTGGAGAATAATTTCATGTTACTTGTAATACTATATTTTTACGGGTTAAATATAATTTAGTCCCTCTCAATATATCAATTTTCATTTTTAGTCCCTCTAAAAAATTTCAAGTGATATTATTTTTTATAACATGTCATTGTTTAGATAAAGACCTCAAAGTATCATGATTAACTTAACAACTTAATCTTTAATTCGAAATTATATTGATAAGTTAATAAAATAACCGTTTATTTGAGAGTTACTCCCTCCGTATTTTATTGTGAAACACTTTGGATAAAATGTGTGTGTTTTATTATAAGTCGTTTACAATGTCAATACATCATTAATGATTTTTTCCTTATCACACCCTTACCATTTATTACTCTCTTACTTTTATTCTCTTAATATATTTTTCTCATATCGTTACTATGGGATAATTTTGTAAAATCACTCCTAATTTATTTTTAATATAACATTAACTGCATTTATTAATATGTGTGAAAATTTCAAAATGATTTATAAAATTTGATTATACACAATTTTCGACCAAAATTTGATTTTAATTCATACACTTGAGTTTGACAACAGTGTGGAGAAAAAATATGTGAAAAGGAAGTCGGTCCGAGGGAGATAATAGCTCCATAAATGTTGGATTGGTTTTGAAAATGTTAATGTCCAACATTTTCTCTTTCTTTGAGGATCAAACAACAAAAAATCTAACAGTCTTTGTCAAAAAAAAAATAAAAAAAATCTAACAGTCATTAAATCAAACTACCAAAAAAATAAAAAATAATTATAGTTTAGTTTTTCTTTGATGTAATTTTGTTTTTTTTAAAAGGTAAAAAAACATTGTTGAAATTGAAACCTTGTTCTTTAAGTCAGTAAAATTTATAGTAGCTAAGATAATCTTATTTTTTTGATTATATAAGAATTTACTCTTTTTGGTGAAGAATAAGAATCTTATAGTTGATTTTTAAGGTGAAATGAGAAGTGTGTTTTTTTAAAGAAAAAATTGTTAAGTTAAAGATTAAATAGTTAAGATAAATACTACCTTTAAATGAAATATAAGTAAATGTTTTTTGAAGGGGAAATATAAGTAAACGTGACAAGGTCGATTCTAATATTAGCTAATTTATTTTATAATATTAGCCAAATACTAATGTTTCTCTTTCAATGATACTCATAATCATTTTATTTTATCTTCTTCTAATTAATTTATTTTATCTCTTTCATACTATCAATGGAAAATAATTTTATAAAATAACTCATAGTTTATCTTCTTCATTCAAGCTTCATTATATTTTATCTTTTTCATGATTATGTTACTTAATTATATGTTTGGTTTCTAAACTTATGTGTCATTCTTTGTACAATTACTTGTTTTCCATTTAATAATCCTATATAAAAGAAAATTTAAGTGAATTTGGTCCTAACCAAGGTAAGATCATGCCTTAAGACTACTATCACAAAACATACTTTTCATTTAATTTAATTTAACTTTTTTTTTTAATTTTTAAATAAGGAAAATGTTAACTAGTGTTCTTACGGTATTGTTTAAGCATTCAAAAGTAGTAACTTTTGCATTGAAAATTGTGCAGTTATGACTTTAACGTATGTTTGACTTGTATTTTCAAGACAAAATTTCTTTTAATGAGTTCTTTAAACAATGTTAAAGTACTGGTTAACGAGACCATCTAAATAATCAATTGATTTACTCCTTACTCCCTCATTCTTCTTTTTTACTTTTTGTATTTTCAAAATTAAATGCAACATTTCTCAAAATAAAAATATCAATAACAAAATTTATTTGTTCAATAGTGAGTGGAATGAAAAATGTAAAAAACCAAGAAGTCAGACACATAAAACGAGGTACACTGAGTAAGCAATTGTTTATGTTTTATTACTCTTTAGCCGTTCACGTTTTTTTGTTTCTTTCTCTACTTTTTCTCCATCACACTGTCTCTGCTAAAAACACTCATACCCTCTCTGCAAACCCCCCAAAAACAATAACCACACTGATACAGTTTCAGGTTCCTCTTAACACCTTAGATTTGATTACTCTCACCTACCATTTTCTTCCTTTGTACTTTCCTAGGGTCCTGTCTCTTTCATCTCAACCTTTTTCTCAGTAACCGCTTTCACTTTCAAACATGCAACTTGGTTACTCATTTTTCTTTTCTTTTTCTCTGTCTATGAGTGTAGTTTGAAAATGGGTGCTTCAAGTTCAAGAGCTGATAAGAATGAAGCATTGAGTTTATGTAAGGAAAGAAAGAGTTTCATTAAGGTGGCTATTGATTCTAGATATGATTTAGCTGCTTCTCATGTTTCTTATATTCAATCTCTTAGAAATGTTGGTATAGGTTTAAGAAGATATGCTGAAGCTGAAGGACTTGTAGAATCTTCTCTGTCTATTTCTGATAAAACCCCATCTCAAACTAGTTACCCTTCTCCTTCATCACCTTTAAATAATGTTGCTGATAATGAGGTTTCAGATTCACCTTTGCATAATGAAAGTCCTTTTTCAACACCTGTTTCTACTGTTAGTTACATGAGATCAAGTGGCAATGGTTGTGTTACTGTTACACTTGATGCTTTTGGTAACAAACATGTTGATGATGAATCCAATGTGTTTTCTCCTCCACCTCCACCTGATTTAGGTTCATCTTGGGATTTCTTTGACCCTGGAGAGGATAGTGAGAGCTTTAGGTTTATAGTGCATGGTAGTGAGTTCAGAGATTGCAGGGATCAGTGGTTACAAACTGGTTCAGATGATCCTTCAGTTGTTTCAAGTGGAGTTGTTGTAGGTTGCAAACAATTGGATGATGGAAAAGTGAGACAGTTGGAGGCACCAGGTGGTACTGTTGGTGGTGACATAAATCTTGATGTGGCTGAAAAGGGTGATGTTGGAAGATCAAGTTCAAAGAAGGAGGAGAAGAACATGGCTGAGAAAAATGTATGTACCGAAAGAGAGGATCCTTCAGAGTTCATCACTCACAGAGCTAAAGATTTTCTTTCTAGCATAAAGGATATAGAGCATCGGTTCATTCGAGCGTCAGAATCTGGTAGAGACGTTTCAAGGCTGTTAGAGGCAAACAAAATCAAGGTTGGATTTTCTGATGCTAAAGGTAATTGCTTGTTATAAAATTTAGATACTAAACTTGAGATGAATTTTGTGTATAAAATGCAATTGGTTAGTCAATTAGTCTCTTATTGTTTTCTGTTAAATCTAATTACTAATGTTCTTCAGACTTCTGATAGGGAAGTCGTCTAAATTGGCTTTGATCACGGCCATCCAGCCCGTTTGTTGCCGCAGAAAGACTTCACCTGTTTTCCAGGGTAAGTTTTAACCTATTTCTGTATACCAGAAACCAATTGTTAAACCTTTACCAGCTGAATGATGGGTTTAACCTTGAACATTACATATATGTTGGTTTGGGTTTGCCATTTATTGAAAAATAAGACGCAAAAAAAGGCTCCATTTTGTACGAAATTGGCAAATGCATATCAAGCATATAGCGGCAAATGCTTATCAAACATATATAGCAGCTTTTAGCCCAGTCAATGCCTAGCAATAGAACAGGCACAGACCACAGGGCTAATAAAGAAAAGGCTTAATAGCAGTTTTAGCCCCCTAACTTTCCCAAAGTTGCGATTTTGGCCCCCTAAGAAATAAAACTACAAAACCGCCCCATAAGTTTTGCAACTGTAGCAGTTTTGGCCCCCCAAGGCCAATTTTTGATTAAAAAAATAACACGTGGCACCTCACTTAGGGTGCCATGTCAACGTAGACCGAGTCAAAATTGGCCTTGGGGGCCAAAACTACCACAGATACAAAACTTAGGGGGCGGTTTTGTAGTTTTTTTTTCATAGGGGGCCAAAATCGCAACTTTGGGAAAGTTAGGGGGCTAAAACTGCTATTAAGCCTAAAGAAAAAATGGTTAGCTATACAGCAGGCTAAATATGTTGACATGAAACACAGGGGTTTTCATTACAATATGTTCTTCTCAAATTATATTTTGCTAAGTTTTTATTCTAAGCTTTTAACTGTTTCACTTATCTTGATAGAAATGGAGAGAAAATTAAGAAAGAAACTAGAGAATGAGAGAAAATTCATGTTGAATATTCTGACTGAGTTTGTTAGAATGAATTAGTTAGTTAAAAGCTGAGAACAGATAGGTATTCTTACCCAATCTGAACTGAACCATGACTGTGCTGACTCAGCACAATTGGTTACAATTAGTTCGAGTCTAGAGCCTTGTTTGGCTAGCTACACTTACTCTATTATGTCTGCTATAGCTTTGACTTGAAATATTAATATGGACTAATTTTGTCACCCTTTTATGTATAGAACCTGTACAAAAAATTATTAGTTGGAAAAGGACGGCATCTTTTCGATCATCCTCATCCAGGAATCCTTTGGCTTCGAAATCAAGGGAAGATATTGATGATAGTGGAAGTGACTTTGTTGAAGAGTTCTGCATGATTGCTGGAAGCCATTCGTCCACCCTTGACAGATTGTATGCATGGGAGCGAAAACTCTATGATGAAGTAAAGGTATTACTAATATCATAAAAAAGGGGTTCAGTTGAAAGCATTTCTAATCGGATAAAGCTGACATCGTATGATATCTGAATCTGAATCTGAATCCGAATAATCCAATTTACATGAATATGTAGTTATAATATGCATTATCCACTTCCCTCTGAATGTTTTTATTCCTTTCAAGGACACAGGATAATTATCTGATTACCAGTGTGTATATTTGCTTGTAAATGTATTGCATTTCCAATTTTCATGTTTTCAATAGTCAGTCATTCTGTGACACCTATTGGGCTATCTGTATGCAGGCTAGTGAATCCATCAGGAAGGTCTATGATCGAAAATGTCACCAGCTTAGACATCAATTTGCAAAAGACCAAGGCACTCAAGTGATCGACAAGACCAGGGCAGTTGTGAAGGATTTGCACTCACGAATAAGAGTGGCTATATATTCTGTTGATTCAATATCTAAAAGAATTGAAAAAATGAGGGACGAAGAGTTGTATCCGCAACTTCTGGAATTAACAGAGGGGTATGCAAAGAGTTCTTGATATTATATATATATAACCTCGAAGCTTTACTATCTATATGCTATCTTTATACAACTATATTCCTTGTCAATCGAGTGTTAAATCTATAACTACTATTTGATTTATGGCTGGTGCAGATTGGTTAGGATGTGGAAGGCTATGCTTGAGTGTCATCATGCACAATACATCACCATTTCCTTGGCATATCATTCTAGAAACACAACAGGAACCTTGCCAGGAGATGCACGCAGAGAAATAATGACTCGGCTGCTAGAAGAAATTGAGTTATTTGGTCTGAGTTTTGCAAACTGGATTAACAGCCACACCTCATATGTGGAAGCTCTCAATGGTTGGCTGCAACACTGTATACTTTTACCAAGGGAACGTACCAGGAGCAGAAGACCGTTCTCCCCTCGTCGAGCTCTGGCTCCACCTATTTTTGTTCTATGCCGTGATTGGTGTGCTGGGATCCAGGCTTTACCCTCTGAAGAACTTAGTGATGCAATCAGAAACTTTTTGTCAGATCTTCACAATCTGATGGAGCAGCAAAATGATGAACTTCTTAAGAAACAGAATTCAGCTAATGCAAGCACACCAGAAAGCGAGATCAAAACTAATGAAGACAGCGGAGGCGAGTCTGCGAATCTGTGTTGTGTACATGCAAGTTTAACCAAGGTTCTTGATCGACTGACCAAATTTTCCGAAGCATCGTTGAAGATGTATGAAGATATCAGGCAAAAAAGTGAAGTGGCTCGAACTGCATATTACAATTGCAGAACTATCAGAGCTGAAAAATGTTAATTCTCAACTACAGGCTTTGTGCTGCTGTATGTTTTGGAGATTTTAAACGTATATGACAAACACCCTAAAAAAAACTATGAACATATATGGTCATTGACTACTTGTACTTGTTTGAAAAAAGAAATTTGTAAGATGGAGATTGGTATGGTGGAGTATCTGTAAATGATGGCCAGTTCATGTTAAAGGTTTTTTCATACTTTGTGGTAGAACTATAGTTACTTCATTGATGTTCGTTTTGGGACAACGAAACACTTGGTTTGACATAACGAAGATTAATTGATTAAACCTTAATTACTTTATGCATCGAACTAAGAATCATAATAGACGAAATCAATAAACTTTGACTGTAGTTTTCATAATTGGATGAGTTATTGCAGATGAAAACTATGACTATCATCATTAGATTATGTCAGCAAGAATTAATAGGTATTTTAGAAGTTCAGGAAATATAAGGGTCTTTACTCATTCACAACTTTAACAAAGGTGTAGCTTATGATTGAGTAGCACTCCAATAATCCAGCACTTCCATTTTCAAAAAGGGACGAGAGTAATAAAAAAAATGAAAATATATTCCTAAAAAAAGACTTGGTGTATATCTTGAAACTATTAGTGTTTTACATATTCCACCAACTCTGACTGAAACACATCATATTTCAATCCATAGTAATAGACACAGATTATGAACTTTGTGTGTGGGGTTTCTTTGGTCAGATGCAACCACTATTATACTCCAATTTCAACAATGAGCTAAAATGAATTTTCATATTAATTCCTGCAAATACTTATTCATCTTCTTTGGGGCCCTTATTTTATTGGAATCCCACAAATTGTGTGTACTGAGAGTAAGCTCCTGATTGCTTGGCAATAGGTGCCCTTGTTACATGATCCGGAAGATCAAATGCATCAATAAGTTCCTTTGCAATATTCCTAACTTGGAAACTTAGATATTCTGACAGTTTGTGGATTGCCTGTGAAATGGAAAAACATCATTACTCAATAGTAATTTAGATTATAGTGTTAAAGAGAGCAAGGTCTACGTCCTAAATCTCAGATTCAACTCAGTGCTTCTGGCGTTGTTTTCAAAAGGTTAAAAAGTTATTTCCAAAATTTTCACTAGCCAAATGGCACTCATAATCAATGAACGTTTAGTTCAGAGAAGAAAAAAACAGCTTATGAATGTGAAAATTTTATAAATCTTAACTCATGTTTTCCTTCTTTTTGCGTAACAAAGCAAGTTTGAAAAAAGTGTATTCTTTATTTTTTCTTCTTCATATTTTTGCTTTTATTAAAGTGTCATTCATACATTAGTATCTATCTCTTTATGAAAACCATTATAGTTGTCCCTCACATACCCACTACCTACCATGGTTTTTGCTAGTTATTACTGCTTTTTAGAGTGGTCCCTCATATAAGTTATTAGCTCTTTTACAATTAAAGGTTTTTATGAGCTATCAGGAAAACTAAGAAAACTGTTCATTGATTTATGTATTCATTGATGCACTGATTTTCTTTCCCAAAAAGATTATAATACTTTAATTTCAAAGAAATTTTTTATGTACCTTGGCTTTGTTGGGAGCCACATAATCAACATTGCGGTAGGTTCCAATGTCATTCCATATTCGATCAAGAGCATAAAGATCGCAGACAAGCTTCAGAGCAGCTTGAGCGCTTGGATCAGGACAGCTGGTGCAGAAATAGGCTGTGTTAAAATTTGGAAAATTATGCAAATAAAAATCAATTATATGTTAGAGATAGGAACTAGGAAGCACCTCTGCACAGCTTCAATGAATTTAGCAAGAATGACTGACTCGATATGTGATTCTGCAAGTGTCAATAGATGATTTAAGCATCTATTCCATGCACCAAAGTCCCCGAGAGGTTTTGAGTGCTTTCGAAGTCGTACAGCAACACTATGAAGTAATCTAGATGTTCGGTACTGCAAAATTTAAAATCAAAATAAGTTGTTGATTTATTTGTTTCTGCACATATTAAATTCAATCTTAAGTCAAAGAATCAAGATAAAACTCACTCTGAAGGCATCCAATTGAAATTTAGGATCCCGTAGATGGTCTTCGCCTTCCCACCTAGCAGTAACTGGATTTGGCTGTGACAGATAAGTATTCATGGAATCTCTCAAGTAGTTCCATGTCACTGCTAAAGTCCCTCCTTGGAACTTTCTCTGGTATTGTTTCAAAAGATCGGCTGCAACCTTCATTTGTAAAGGAAAAATTCAAACCTATTACTTACCTGCTCAAAATAACAATACAAGAACCAAACACACACATTGCACACCCAAAAGTTGTAAAATTACAGCTGCCATAAACAAAGGAAAGGTACACTTTCCTATGATCCTACATGGTTAAATGCAAATGAGTCTGTGCATCAGTAATTAATTCATTTCATGAAATCTTTTGAAGATTTTGGATTCATCTGGAGAGTAACAAAGGCAAGATCCAAAGAAGCTTTAGTAATAGTTAATCTTGGAAGAACGGAAAATATAAATCAAGGTTAGAATGGTATTTAGAATCAAAGGGGCAAACAATTGCAGCTATCCTTTATTTATCTATTATTTACTCAAGTTTCCCTGATGATTTGTTCATTATTCTCCACAGTCTACACTAAGGTGTAGATTATAGAACAAGGCAAATATATAACTTTTTTGTTTAGCAAGGAAAGCGGCAGCAGCAACCTCATAAATTAATAGTTGATTGTATCATAATCACCATCAGATCATAGATAACTACAGTCTGATTATTAAAGTCTCTTTGAGAATTGATATAATTTAGAATTAGCGCTAATAACCTGTTGAAGAAGAACCGTGTTGTCTCCTTCAAATGTCTGGAAAATGTCATGATCATTCCTCAAGGAACCAAACCGATTTACAGCAGCATAACCATGGCCTCCACAGGCTTCCCTGCAGATGCTGAGTGACTTTGCGGTATATGATGTTACATAAGCCTTCAGACCTGCCGAGAGAGCATGGACATCTGCAACTAATTCTTCATCATGAGACTTCTTCATTTGAGCGTATTTCTCCACTAAGTTTGTAGTGGCAAAATGAAATGCATAAGTTGAAGCCAGCATTGGCATAAGCTTATGTTGATGAGACTGGTAGTCGAGAATCGTTACTTCGGGTTGGTCTCGAGGTCCAAATTGCTGACGAAGTAGAGAATATCTGATGGCAATAGTGGCCGACACCTTGAGGACGCTTACAGAGGAATATGCAAGGCCTACCCTACCACCAACAAGTTCCCCAAGAGTTGCACCGAACCGCTTATTAACCGAAGGAAGCGTACTTGTGTACTTCCCATCACGGGAAACATCTCCAAAACGGTTTAGAAGGTTGTCTCGAGGAATTCTCACCGAGCGGAATCTCAGAGCTCCGTTATCAACACCATTGAGGCCAACTTTATGGCCACAATCATGTATCTCAATTCCAGTAAGTGTTTGATGAGTCTTCATATCCCTTATTGGAACAATGAAAGCATGAACACCCATATCAGAAACTCCTTTTGCATCATAATTAGGTAACTTCAACCTAGCAAAAACTGTGGCAAACTTGCCATGCACAGCGGCATTGCCAATCCACCATTTGATAGCACCATCATTTGGAGTATCAATAATAAATTCATCGGTGATCGGATCAAAGGTGGCAAGAGTTTGAAGGCCCTGCACATTTGAACCTTTATATGCGCAAAAAAAAAAAGAGTAAGCAGCAGTTTAGAAAGTGCTATGGAGTAGGCATGTATTAGCAGAAACCCAATTGAGATAAAAACAAATAAAAAAATTCCTCAATCCCAGAATAAACTAGGATCGGGCTAGTGGAAGCAAAGCTATGGAACTTAGCTATCGATATTTTCTTGAAATGAAATAGTGTGACCTTATTTCGTTCTTAAAATGATAATAAATATGAATACTATATTTATTATCATTTTGTTAATTCTTCGGCTTGGGGCAGAACAGCAGAGCAAAGTAGCATAGCAAAAATGCGTTCCTCGTCATTAATATGTGCTAAAAAAATTTCAACAGAAACACTAGGAGCATCTCAGAACCCACTATGACTTTTATCTAACAATCAGATGGACCATACTATGCCGCACCACTTTAAAGAAATCTACCAAATTCCACAATGATGTTGCAATTCTTAAAAAATGGATCCCATTGTTTTTAAATCCTAAAAATTGCTGAGAACGTATTGCTCCTATCAGAACTCATTCTAAACTCTAACATCAGGTGGAACACTCAAACCATGAACCTAATATAAGAAGTAAGAACACTTTAAGAACGCAGGAGTTGCTCAACCAACATAATAAGACAAAGTACCCATCAGCTAATAACTTAGACTCTATTTAGATAAACAATTTACAGCATAAGCGCTTATTCTATAAGTGCTTATGTATAAACTATTTATTTAACAAAAAATAAAAGAAAGTCAAATTGTTTTTGTGTAAGCTATAAACTGTTTTCATTGGCTATCTTGGAGAGCTTATTGAAATAAGCTGAAAACATATAAGTTCTACCAGATAGTTTCACGAGTATTAACGTGCTAGTAGATAGTCTCAAATAAACCAATTCAAAGAGGCTGATAGGCAAGGAAAATTACCATGGTGAAGCTCAGTCATAGCAAAACAACCCGGGTAGTCCAAATTGTCAATACCATCATAGTACTTATCCTTGTGTTTCTGTGTTCCCAAATTAATAACAGAACCACCCCAGAGACTGCATAGAATAAACCATTCATCAAAACAAAAAAAAAAAACAAAAAGAAACAATTTTGACATGACCCACGTGAAAGTACCTATATTGAACACCCATTTTAATTCCAAGCGACATATCAACACTACCAACAGCTTCCAAAATAGCAAAATACTTAGCAGGATCATTAACAACATAATGAAGAGGTTTAACTCCAGCTTCTCTAACAAGACCCAAAAGCTGATTCATACACAATTCTCGGTGATTATCTTTGGAAATTTCAATAGGGGTTTGAAGATGTGGATTAGCGGTGTAGTAATCGAAAATTTTCTCTTGTATCTCTCTGTGTTTTCCTCTCATGTAACCAGAGAGGGAATTTGTGTCCACGATTAATTTCTTCCCACGGCTGCAATTTTCCATCTCTATATGATTCCATGTGAGATGAGGAATTGGGTTTAGGTGTTGGGAGAGTCTTTCGATTCTTCTTTCTGCGTCGGAATTTGATTCGTTGTTGTTGGAATTGGATTTTGAATTTAGGGTTTGCATTTTGTGTGTGTTTGGGGTTGATTGGATTTGAAGTGAGATTAGAGGAGAATGGAATGGATGAAGGAAGAGGCGTTCAATGTTGAATCATATAGTAATATGAATATGATTGTATATGATATAGTATAGTATGTTGATTTAATTGGAAAATGGGTAATGGTTGTTATTTGGAATTATGGATTAGTTTTAGTTTGTGATGATACGGCATTGAATATTTGAATGTATATCCACGACCACATCGATGATGTGGTGATAGCGTGGCTTTGAAGGAATATAAGGGAAAAAATCATTATTTAATGATGGTAACGGATAGGAGGATTACGGGCGCCCCTTTCGATGTGTTTCTTTCCCTCTTTTTATACAACTACCTCTTCACCCCACCCAATTCAATTCTAAGAAAAAGTAATATCAAATCAAATTAGAGTAAAATGTAGATATTTATATAAAGGGTCTTGCTCAGACAATGGTTAAGGAAGGCAAAAGTAGCATGTTTGCATTGGTTTCAACAACATTTTGATTTTTAAAAAGTTAAATTTATCATTTTTCATCATTTTTCAGTACTATATTCCTATTTTTATCCCCTTATTCAATGTCCTAAGGGCAATGGTTAGCATTTTCCTTATATAAAATGTGGAAAATCCAACAATGATACAAAAGTAATAATACTCTCTCTTGAATAGGTAGATAGTTATTCCTCAATCAACATGGAAAAAACAATAAGTTAAGGGTGATTGAGGAAAGAAGGACAAACAAATTAAATTTAAAGAGGTCTGACGTTGGCACCCTCTACATGACTCTATTGGAGTTGTTACGTGAGAGATGGACCTCCCACTCAAAGGAGTGTGAGTTAATAGGGTGTTTTTCGATGAACCACTTCAACAGGGAGAAAATCAAAAGTTCGACATAAGCAGAAACCCCTAACAAATATTAGATCATAACACCTAGTACCAAACTCTCAGAGGATTAAACAAAATAATTGAACAAGATTGTGTGGAGGCGCAAACTGCCAACCCAACCACCCCGTTATTCGATACCACACAGAAAAGACGATGCCACGAGAAATAAAATGGTGATATGTTGACTCTAATGGATTATCGCATAACACGCAACCAATGCTTTGGCCCAACACCTACATCAAACGAGGTTATCCCAAGTCAACATCGTATCTTAAAGAAATTGTCAAGAAAAAAACAACTACTTTAGAAGGAGCCCAATACATCCACAACATGACTAGAGAATCAATGACCCTAGCCGTCATACCTACACCAAACCTCACCCCGTATCAAGGATTGAACAAGTCAACGTCACAGAGAACACCCAAAAAGGATCATGAATCCAATATTTGCCATCCTCTATATCAGGAATAACTAACCAAGGCAAAATAGGGATAATATCATTGTAAAGCTCCATTCCCCAAACAAACTATTGTCTCCTTCACCTAAGGTCCCACACTCAATCCTCTCTCTCTCTCTCTCTCTCTCTCTCTCTCTCTCTCTCTATTTCTTTTTCCTAGTGCCCCATCTCCACCAACCCATTTTGTTGCTCTAACGTGAACCTCTAATGTCGAACGCTCAATAGAGCACCACCAATCTATGAGTCACGACAAAAGGAGATTAATCGACAACAACCAACCTTCTTCACCATCCCTTTCGAGAACCAATCTAAAGTGGACGCTAAGGTATCACCTATTAAGAGCACATCTTTCCACTAGGGAGAGGTTACACGAAGGCCCCAAAGGGCGACTGTCAAGGTGATGGGGATTAGGAGTCATACTTCTGTTCGAGAATGTCACTCTATAAACCAAAATTCGTTGGAATTTTCTCCACCTCCACTTACAAAGGAGAGCGAAATTCACCAAACCAATATCTTTTCGCCACAAGACCGTTATCATTTTTAGGACTACAAACTCTCCACCAACAAACCCAATCAATCTTATCATTTAACTCTCGTTTAAAGCTCCTCAACACACTTAGGGGGTTGGAAAAAGGGTTGACTTTTGGGGATCGTCCAAGGGAGATTTGACCATAACACCGATAAATGACAAGCATTTCTCTGAAACTTGTCTCTTTTTCCTACTCTCAAACAAATCTTTTGAGTTACCACATTCCTGAAAAGAAAAATTCGTAAACTCATTTCTCATTCTTAAGGAGCAACGTTACAACACATCCATTTTGGAACGACATGTTTCCCCCCTTATGGCATTCATACAACAACATAAGAATATCCATCGACCAACTACCCAACGCATATACTTGAAAATTAAATATAAAAAAATCACCCTATTTCAAATCAACGTTTTAACATATCAAATATTCATGCAATCTCTTACTAGAGTAGCTGTACTCGCAGGGGATCAGGGTAGCTCATGTGGTGTGAGCTAAGAGTTAAGGGGTTTGAGGTTCAAGTTTAAGTCAGAACAATGAGAAAAAAAAACTAACATCACAATTAAAATACTAACATTTGTCATAAAAAAAAACATTCGTACTTACTTTTTCACGTAAGAACTGTGTAATCTGGACAAATCAAGTATTTTAAGAAAGAGTCTTGCAAACGAGTGCGTCCAAGACATCATTTAAGAATTTTAAATTTAGAAATTATTTATTAAGTAAATCAAATGTTTCAAATTTCAATACATTAAACACACAATTTAAAGTCCTTAAACAATGTTGGAGGACAAAAAATCACCTAATCTAATCTCATATTGGGCCTCACTATACCGGGATAGATCCATGGGCTCGAAATTGAATCCGAGATCCAGAATTCCGCGCCGCATATTTCAAAACTGTAATTCAAAGTTGAAATCGAAAAAAACTCACACGGTGAGGCGGGCCACCCTTTTACCCTCCCGCGAACCAATCTCTTTTTTTTCAATTTCCCTCATTGCCATGGCCGCATCTCCGTGACACACTCTCACTCTCTCTAATATCTATAGGGTTTCACTTTTTTATTCACATAATAATAACTACACTTTTGAAACCCTTTCACGCGATTCTCAGTGTTAGGGTTTCAAATTTCAACTCTCTTTAGATCCAATTTATGGAAAGCCAAGACAATTTCAGCGACGGTGCTTTCAGAACTCGCCGCGCTCTCTCAGACATGACTAACCATCCTTCAAAGAGACCTTTATCTTCAATCTCCGGCGACTACGACGGAGCAGAGAATTTACTCAAAAAGATATGTCACAACGATAAGGGCAAAAACCCTTGTTCGGAGTTACCCTTTTCCGGCAATACTTCTTCACAAGAACCGAGTTTACCCAGTGGCGGAACCGGTACTGGAACCGATGATTCGAATGATAGTTTTGTTGGAAGATCTCAGAATGAAGGGTTTATCGACCGTGGTATTGAACATGATGACAATTTGGGATCTTTCCAATGTGCTGGTGGATCGGTGGAACCACCGATTGTGTCTGGTTCTATGTTTCCAGGGTTGGAACGGTGTTCTGCTCTTAAAAACCAAGATGGTGAGAATTTGGATGCACATGCTGGTGGTGATGTTGGTGTGGAATTTCTGAAAAACTGTACTTGTTCCTTTTGCACCAAAGGTATATTTTTACGCAAACAATTTTTAATTTCATTGCATGTTTTTGCATTCTTTAAATGTTGCATTTTTTCTATGATGTTTTGTTTGTTTTTTTGTTGTTGTTATTAAATGTTTGTTAATTTATGTTGATTACTAGCTGGTTATATCTGGTCGGATCTCCATTACCAGGATGTCAAGGGTAGACTAACTGGTAAGTTGTTGTGATTGAAATGTTTAAGCACTTTTATAGGTTGCACAATTATATTCAAGAGTGTAGACCCAATTTGGACACGCGCAATTTTCTCTGGGGCCAATTTAGTGCACAACATAAAATAAACCTGAACTAGTCTTTGACATTTTTATATTGGGGACAAATTAGTCTCTTTGTCGTAATGAATCGGGACTAATTAATTGGCTTGAGAAAAAATTGTGAGACCAAATTGGGTCTTCACTTTATATTCAATTATCATACTGGAGTATTTTACTACTATCAATTTGGTTTTTTTAACGATTTTATCTTAAACTTTTTGCCAGCTCTAAGGAAGAGTCAGAAGGAAGCAAGATTGGTGGTCCAGAAATTTTCTGGAATAAATGATACTCATACTATCATACATGAACAAGGCGGCATTGATCCATCCGATTTAGAATCGAGCCTTATGCATCAGTGGAAATCTCTGTTTGTTCATATGCAAAACATATTGGGTCATGAAAGTAGACAACTTGTGAGTTTCTGTGCTATCTATCACCTGTGCTTAATATTTCAAATTTCAATATTTACTCTAACTTTGATTTCCATTCCCATTTTATATAAATTTTCAAGGGTTTCTATCCTTGATATTGCTAAAAATTGGCGTCAATTACGGTTGATGCGACCTCAATTGCAGTAGTCAGAAACATATAAAAAAAGCATAATATACTTTGACCCTGATACTTTTGCCTATCAATGGAACCTTTTTTTGGCATATGGATCATATTATGTTATTGTTGTTATGCTATGTTGTGAATTTTGTCTTCACTGATATGTACCCTGGTTTGTTGTTTTTATTTTGTTTCCTAATACTTTGAGTGTTTTCCTTCTGCTGCTTCTAGGAATCAAGCTTTGAAACACTGAAAGATGTGAGAGAGAACTGCAAGAATGATCTTGAGTTGACCAACAACAGCAGCTCTAGCAATCATTAGTGTATGAGTGCCTATTATGATTGTAAGATTACTTCACACATCAGTCCATTAGTTTCGCGTTTCAATTCGTATTCATATGTAGATTTTTATTGTATCTGTTGTGAATTCGATGTTTGTAGAAATACCTAGAAGTATTTGTGTAGATTTGTTACATTGGCCGTTTCCATTGGCTCTAATATGAACAAAATCAACCTTCTTTGGAGGATAATGTTAATGGGCTTTGTTGCGCAGTCCTAGAGGGACTAAACAATAAAGGATGACAATGCTGCTTTGTTTTCAAATTATTTGCTCCATGGGTTGGTTTCAATGACTTTTTAGCAACAAAGATTTTTGGACTGTCTTAAATGATGTATGGTTCGTTAGCTTGAACAGGAGGTGTGTTGGGTATGTCAATTTTTTCTGCAAAATCATCCTTTTATGCTGCAGAATGCATGCAGTCCATTGGTTGTTAAACAGATTTTATCAGAATATTTTGTTTGGTAGTTGTCATCGGAGATTTGATTACTCTTACGTTGACGATGATCAGCCTTTTTGTTGTGATTTCCCATTTCATGAGAGGCAAACACCATTTGACATGGGATGTTTTATTTTAGGCAGGGACAGTCTTTCTCTCTGTGGGTCATGCATTATGCACCTTATTGGTCTTGTGGTTGTGATTTCCCATTTCATGAGGCAAATACCATTTGTCTTGCCATGTTTTATTTTAGGCAGCGACAGTCTTTTTCTGTGGGTTATGCATTATGCACCTGATCATACCCATCAATATATCGCTGTCTTTTTTCTGTCATGCGGTTGCAATGTAGACTTTTTTACCAATGTAGACTCTTTTATGTTATGTTGTATAATATAATTAAGGTTAAATAGATAAACCATTTTCACTCAATCTGTATGTATATTTGATACCTGATAGGTGTAGTTTAGCTGACACCACATCTTGAGCTTAGTAGAAGGACTATGGTTTGATTTTTACACAACACATCTTTGGGGACGGGTTAAGAGCTTTAAGTGTGATTAAGTCCCGGACTGTGGATTAATTTCCTAACTAGTCCAAAACGTTGAAGCTTGTGAATATATTTGTGGACTCCCACTGAGAAGTCAAAGGCCTTTAGCTACCATAAGTTATAAAAGAAATTGTATGCCGCTTTCAACATGATAAGAAAGGGCCACTAGTTGCTTTCGAGTTCTTGCACTTTTAAACCAGCTTAACTAGGCACCTTCTTCCCATCTTTTTACTGAGTTGATTTATTTGTCAGCATCGAGTTGATTATTTTTTGTTTTGTTAAAGATAAAAGGAAAACAGAGAACAATACAATAGAACTGGGGCATAATGGTATTGATTCCCATGGCATTAGCGGAGGTAATGAGTTATTTGAGGGGGACATGTAGCTAACTCAGATGCCACTATCCACAACAGCACCCTACTTGGTAAGCTAGTCAGCACAACTACTTTTCGCCCTCAATGTATGAGTGAGGCTTAGACACCCATAGAGATGAACTTCTTGATATGATTCACCAAAGGAGCATAAGGTTGTCCTTAATGAGTTGCAGCTTGAGATTCAGATTCACAAATAACCACTCTAAAACCAACATCCCGAACAATTTGCAGGCCATGAAAAATTGCAGCTAATTTGACAGCAGTGTTGGCTGAATGGCTGTGTACCCATAATGGTTCAAAAAGCTAAAAATTCACTCCCCATTAATGCTCCAGAGCCTATGGTACCATCCACATTGAACTTGACTATGATACCAAAATATATTTGACAGTTTAGTTTTACTTCATCCCCTTAATTATTTGTCAATTTCATCAGAGGGACCTAGCTAAATTTAAGACGAGTTATTAACACATCTAGAGTTGGGCTGTGGAACCAGCGATATGGGAGAAATCAAGGTGTGCCCAGGCAAGACCTACATCAGTTACATATGACTAGAAGGATCACGACCCTCCACTTCCTTATGCTT
>Ga0228711_1004464_pt1 | contig 21521 bp, 3 predicted proteins | sample MedpolnodulmetaG_2_FD_177996 | JGI IMG/M metagenome (GOLD analysis project Ga0228711, IMG submission 177996) | Root nodule microbial communities from Medicago polymorpha collected in Santa Monica, California, United States - brown nodules | ecosystem: Host-associated > Plants > Roots > Nodule... | reverse complement strand
AAAACAAGTACACACAAAAAAAAAAAAAATCTGTACACATGGGGATATATTCTATTTCTTAGGGCATGGTGGAAGACTACTTATTTCCAAATAGCTGACAATTATTCTCTTTTCTTCTTTGCTTCCTCATGCTTCTATACTTTTATTTCACCCCTTATAATTATATAAGAATTTTGATCTCTTTTGTTTCTTGTAAGCTCCCAACCAAAATCGTCATGAAGAACCTTCCCTAGTTCAAAAATTGCAAAAGAAAAAACAAAACAAAATCAAACACGGTTGGATACTCGTGTTCATGTTTAAGGGGAAACTACAAGATGATAAAGCATGTATGCAATTTAACGGACTATAATATTTTATAACTTCAAATATTGCAAGAATTTAATTTCTACTGTTAGTGTTCAAATATTTTATACATACCTTAACAATATATTGTAACATATTAGCAAAATAAAATAAAAATATATTGCCACATAACTTAATTAATTTAAAAAAGTATATATGACTTCTTTTTTATGGAAACAAATATGACTTATTGTAGTTATTATATGACAATATATAATTGAATGCATATATAAAATATCTTTGCAATGAAAATGTATATTATTAAACTTTTTGAGTATTCATTGTTGGATCTTAAGTAAAAAAATGAATCGCATGAATGGAAAAAAGATTGAGAAAAGAGATTTTATTAAAGATGCTTAATCTTAGAATTTAAGTTGGGCCTAACTCAATCTTACAAATAAACCGAGGTTTATGTTTTATCTCATTTAATGTTGAACTCTTACCAATACTTAAACAAATTTGTTCTACAAAAATTAGTAATCAACTAATGAAATCATTTGCACCTATAATATAATTAAATTTTTTTTTAAGATCCACTCTAATTAAGAAACTCCCTTGATTTTTTACATTTTCATATTCCAAACTACAATATTTTTTTTGTTCATAAGCAAGTTAATATGATTACTCATATTCTTGCTCAAGCATCCATATATTACATACCAGCTCACTTAGCTTTATGGGACTCCACCTTATACTGCTCTTTTGATTGATGAAGAAATGTAATGAGTCTCTTTTCCTATTATTTTATTTTTTTAAAAAAAACTAATAGTTTGAGTTTTACGTTTTATAAGAAAATGTTCATTTTTCTTATAAAAAAAAGTGCCACAAAAGTTATACTACTATCATTTAAGAATATAAAAGTATGACTACTTGATCATCACTTAAATTTATAAGAGTTTATTATTTTCACATAATTGAACGGGGTGTCCTTGGATTCAACATAATCGACCCACTAAATTACAACTCAATAGCATATGGAAACATGTTGTAGAGAGAGAAAAGCATGTCTTGTTTTTATTTGTTTCTTTTTTGCAAATGAAAGCATTGTCCAAAAAGCATTTTGTGATTCTGTCCATTCCATGGTAAATGGTTAGAACGGAAAAAAGAAAAGATAAAGAATATTATTGTCCTAATAGTGACATATTCTTTGCATATGTCATGCAATGATTGACTTCATCTTGTAAGTTATAGTCAAACTTAACATTGCATGGCTCACACGTTATGTACATGTTTGTATCCTTTAATTTAGTAATTTACCTCTCTTTTTTTTCCTGCTTCTTTTGGTTGGTGCAAGGTGAAGATGACATGGCATTTTTAAAATTAACATTATGTCCTAACGAAATCCAGAACATAGTTAGCTAGATATAAGGCTTTGAATCTTCAAAGTCACACTTTCCATTTCATTTTATACATGGAATTTGACCCGCGTTCACCTAAAAAAAGGAATGGAATTTGACCAGTTGTAAACAAGATATAACAGGCAATATTTTGTGTTTGGGAGAGTAAACCTTAGGTTTTACTTCTGTATTAAAAACATGTTTCCTCAAAACAAGTTGGCATGCTTGTTTTATTTTTATTTTTTATAATGTCTTCCTTGCTTCTAGACACTAGAAGCATATGATACACTTCTCCAACACACGGTTACGGCTAACTGAAGTTTGTCTCAACCAAGCAAGTGATTCAAAATCTGTATAATCATGGTGTAACTTTTAGTATAAATTGAGTATCCTTTGCATACATTTGCATAAATTAATCCTTCTAGTTGGATAAAAGTAAAATGAATGACAAAACTCTCCATCGACATTGTAACGTTAATGCATTACTAGGGCTGTTTCAAACGTTAGCACGTTGGTTAACATGATAGTATAGAGATAAGATATGATAAAGAGTTAGATAAAAATATCACAGTGACATGAAAAAGACTTATCATTATGTGTTTGACGTGCACATGATAATAAACAGAATAACATTATTTACTACTCCATCATTCATAATAAAATAACTAGTTGATCAATTCACTTTGTTTAAGAAAAATGTTTAATCGAAAGAGAGAGAGAAAAAAATTACTTTTATAAAATTAACGTTATCATGTATTGGGTAATCACATATTTACAATAAATGCAACGTGAAAAAATAATGTTATATTAAAAATTGAAACGAGTCAATTATTTTAGGATAGAGGTAGTACTTATAAATAATCTAATTTCAATAAATCAATTATGAATATATATTTTTGATTATCAATATATATTTTTGATTTGATGTAATTTTTTTATATATGTTATTTATATCTATATTTTATCTGTTTGCGATATATATTTTATTATCACTAATATATTTTCTTATCATATCCTGTTGATTTTTAATTGAGCTCATATATTCATAATCATAATAACAACTTTAATTAGAGAGACATAATATAATAAGTTTTGGGATTAAATTATCATAGTGCAGTGTCTTTTTTTTTTGTGTCCGGGGTTCGAATATTATATCTTGCATATATTATGCATTGTTCTTACCAACTAAGTTAAGCTCATGGAAACATATTATAATGTCTCAATAAACACCGAATATGATCAATTTTAGGATTAACTTATTTATCTTGTCTTATCAACCAAACAACCTTAATTTTTTTTATTATAAGAAACATGCCTAAATATTTGGTTAAGCTAAAAAAACATGAATTATCTCATTGCTAATTGTTTTTTTGGATAATTATGGCGTGATTTGAAAGCTACTATGATTAATTTAGTTCAATTTTCTACTCCCTCCGTCTCACAATATTAGTTGTTTAAGGTTTGTGCACGATCACTGAGGAAATGATTAATTGTGTTGATTTCAATGGTAAAATTCATAACATTTACTAAAACACCCTTATTAATTATAGTTAGTGCAATAGTTAAGTTGAATGAAATTCAATAAATGAAGGTATAATAGTGGGAAAAAATAATAAATGCTACATTTATATTGTAAATTGACAATTATTTTGAAAAAAAGAAAAAATGCTAAAAAGGCAATAATTGTGAGACGGGGGAATACTTAATTGAATTCAAAGTAAATAAGTAATGTTTTCTTGCATAAAAGTTAGCTTGGGGGAGAGCTTAAGGTATATATACATTGTTAAATCTCTTGATGAAGAGATTTTTTATTCATTGAAGTTCTAATGTTAATTCTCTTGATGAGGAGATTTGTCAATTATCATAGTTCTATCAAACTTAAATGATTAATCTTTGCATTTTTTTTTAAGAAGTTAAATTACCTTATCGAAATTGACATCAAAGATAATTGAATCTGGATTTTTGAGGAAAAACATACTCCAAGGACTCAAGCCAACACCACCAAACTTAAATTGTTAATCTTTATAGTTGCATGTAGATGATATCCGATTCAGAAAAAACTTAATAAATAATGCTCGAAGTATAAAAATTAACTAGTAAATTGATTAACTTGAAAAAGTTAAGGTTAATTCTTTCTTATGATTGAAATCTAAACAAGTGGCATTCAATTATAGCTACCATGATTGGTTGAAACATCCCATTCCTTCTATGAGTGTTATTCTATAATTTTTTTTTGCTTTTTGGATGCTGCTTTTTCGGTGGCACAATGATCTTGTAAATACTTTGTTCTTGTTACCGGTGTTCCTTCTTTGCACACCTTATGCAGGAGGCTTCATCGTTGGTTAATCTATCTCATTTTGATTTGTTAAAAAAAAAATTCTTAGTCGGACCCTTTTACTCATCCATTCCTTTTTAAGTTATACCACCGTTTGCTAAGAACGTCTACAAGATGAGGTCAGTAAACATGAGAAGTGAAGTGAAATTTGTACCCAAAAAAAAACGACAAGTGAAATATCACCACCAAACTATATACTTCGTACACAGTTTGAGACAAATTGATTTGTACCCTCTTTAGCATTAATTTAGCTTCTTTCATAAAAGAATTTTACACGTTTTTTAACCCACCTGTGTTTTCTTAACTTTTGTTAGTTGAAATTGGGCTTGTGTGTTGGGTCCAATTCGTATGAAAAGATAATTGTACTAAATATAGTTAAAAAAAATAGTTAAATAAATATATAAATGTTTTTTTTCTTAAGAAAAAGCTTAGCCATGTGAGTAGCTACAATTTTTTCCATCAAATATCTTATTGTGACTGACAGACTTAGCCAATTGTACGGTAATCGTGTGATGTGGGCACTTTGTACTCAAACATTAATTGTTTAAAGAAATTAAATAGAATTAAAATTATTAAATATGATATATAAAGCAACTATTGAACATCGGGGACCAAAAAGAAAACGAAGCACTACAAAATGAAATCTCTCATTCCTACTTATTAGGGGGCATGGACCAAGGAGTTGATTTTAGGGTGTATAGGACACTAGTAGGGTTTCAAACTTCAAATCATCATTTATAAAACATGAGTTTTTATTTACACATGAATGCTTAATGTAACGGAATGAGTTAAACTCTCACAATGTAATGAGTCAAAAGTTTGAATATGTGACTAAAAGAGGTATTTACATTTAAAATTACACGCGTCTCAAATAAAAGTATCTCAAGTGGAAGAAACTAATAAAAAAAGGTTTTATTTAGTTATTCGGTTTTTTGTACATCATAGTCGTAAAGACTCATTTTTCGAGTCGGATAAGACAACAATGATGACAAAGTTCTTGTTCAAAAGTTTTAACATTGCTACATTAATCTCATAGTTGTTAAGTTGATAGATACTCAAATCATCTGAGTCACACACTCTTAAACAATTACTTCTTCCGAGTTTGCCAACGCGAACACACAAAAAATATTGCAGTAAAGTTTTATGTTTTTCTCTTTTCTCAAAGAGAATAAATGAAACATTCTTAAAAGGGTAAAAACTTAAACCCAAGTGAGAAACACTGAATGCAAACTTTTGCAAGTAAAAATTGAATTGATGTAGGTTTGAAAATCAATTGTGATAGAGAGAGCCTGGTGGGGGGTGGCAGAGAAGAGATTAAAAACCAAACAAAAGAGTGAAGAGTAGAGTGTGTTGTGGGCAACAGTACAAGACTTAGGTTACTGTTCTCCCACACCCACATGGTGTTCCAGCCCATATTATGTGTTAATGTTAATTGAAGGTTTGCATGGTGACACCATTTTTGCTTGTTTCAAAATACTTATGTGTGTGCCTTTCGGGACCGTTTTATATTAATGTCTCCCACTCCTACTATTGTTTTATTATTTTCTTTCTCTACAACCAATGGCAGAATTTTCCAGCCAATATATTTTTATAGAGGTTGGTGGATTTGTGGTCCAAATAATAACAAGCATAAATAGCCAAGATCTACTACAAACTTAGACATGTAGTATAGACGTGGGATAGGAGTGCAAATAAGTCAAGTTGTTAGGAACTTATTATTTATTTTGTTTATAAATAATTCATTTGTTAAAGAAGTATGAATTGGAATTCTAACCATAGGCTTGTGGAGGCAATAAGTGAATCTTATTCCAACTAGGTTGGCATCACAACCAAAAACGCAACAGCAATAAATAAAAGTTTTACTAAAAAAAGACAGAAAAGATGGATGCATAAAACCAAATCCATGGAAACTATTTAAACATGCAAGAGGCTGGCCAAAACTATTTCTGACAAAAAAAAAATCCTCATAAATAAAGTATGGAATGGGATTGACCCGCAGGCCTATATATGGATAAAAAAATAAGTAAATTTGATAGCTTTATCTCTTAGTTTTTCAAGAAAACCAAAACAAACCAATTTAGTGCTTGTTTCGATGAGCGGCTGCAAATCATGTTTTACTTGAAATCACAGCAAAAAACCACTTTAACGTAGAAGGTCCAATTTTCAACTTCTTAAAATCACTACAGATTTACATCGAATATTGTGTAGATGTAATTTTACTTCATCAAACGTCACTTCAAACAGACACTTGAATATTTGAAATCCACGTTACAGCCAGAACAAGACATAAATATCCCACCAAATAAGAAATCGAGAATTAACGGCAATTAAGCCCAATAAAATTCACTATTGCAATGCTCGTAAATTTATTTAATATTTTTTTCTTGAAGAAGCATAAATTTATTTAATATTAAGCTAAACCATGAATTATTTAGGTCAAATATCAATCTGAACCACATCCATCAAAACATCAAATATGGCTCTTAAAGGGTTGAAATGAGGCCTAGGACGTGGGTGAATATAAGAGAGGATGTTAGCTAAAAGTCAAAGAGATTAAAGGAGCAATGATGAATAAATCTAAATAACCATTGAAATCTATCCCACTACAGTTCAATAACAACAAACTCAACGTATCTTTGATCAAAATTGTCCGCTTTCCTTTTTCCTTTTCTAATTTATTTTTTGCTTGAAACTTTGCCAAGAAACATTATAAAGCATGTCAAATTGTTTCTCGTAAGGAACCTAAAAGTGAAAATTTTGTATAGAAACACAATTTCAAAGCTCCTCTACCCCCTAAAGCTAGAGTGAATATGATTTTGACCTTTAGGATGAAACAAATAGATTTTTACAGTCAAAAGTCAGAAAATTATCCAAGTCTTGTAAAATTGATTTTTAGGGTATTAGAGATCGATTTTTAGGTGATTGGAATCTAAAAGTTTTAGTAATTAATTGCTAATGATTTGTTACGCCAATTGGCCTTAGACCATCCATAATGGTGGGTGTTTAACCTATTTAAGACCATATTAAATAGGCACCTCCATTTAAGCACTCAATTTGATGCTTATTAAGTATTACCGTAAAATTAATGATGTGGACGTAGGAACCCATTTAAGCACTCAATTTGAGGTGCTCTGTTGTGGATGGTCTAGTTGTTGAATTTAGCAATTAATTAGATAATTAATAATGATGTTTGATGATGTTTTGATAATGTGTGATGGTGTTTATGATGTTATATTCATGATCATGTGTTCATTGTTATGTCATGTGAGTCGTAGTATTTGTCGGGCAGGTATGCCCAATGATAATTTTTATGGTTGATCCATCGTGAATGAACTCAAGTCGTAGCATGGATCTAGTGCCATCTAATGGATATGTTATCAATGAATATTCATGCGTTAATATAGTGAGCATGTCATAGAGTTAGAGCAAACAACTAGATTGAGGTCTTGAGGGATGTTAGTAGAAAAGTCTTATGCGACATACAATTATATGATGACACTTGCATTCACTAGACTTTCGGATTCGATGGGCAAGAAGTGACTTCTCTACTTACACTAACTCGGAGTAGAATGAATCCATGTGTCTGAGTAGTTGATGACGATTGTGTGTGATTTATTGATATTATATGTAATGAGATTATGATGATTGTGTATTTCTAGTAGGAAATAGTCAGTACTTAATCAAATGTAAATTTAGGGGGAGTTTGCATAAGAGTTTGGTTTGCAAATAGAGGTAAATAGAACGTAATCAGTATGGTGACGACAATTAGGATTGTCTTAATCACCTCTATGTTCATGTTTTGTAATTAGAGGTCCTGGACAATAACTATTTGATTCCTATATTCACGATAATTTGACAAAATAACCAAGACCAATTTCTTGGCTCAAGGTCATGTTTATCTAATATAGAGCCATAATACCTTAGGTGAAAATGATATTATCAAAAGTGTGATTGTCCGTCAAACTATTAGCCACACCAACTAATCCGATCCCCTGTGTTTAGATAAATTAATTAACGAACATTATACCTAGTTCATGTTAAAAAATAAAAACCCTAGTGATGATAATAGCGATTATTGTATTATAATAAAATCAGTTCAATGTTGATCAAGCAATGAAAAGCAGCAAGCATAAAATACTATTAATAATGAATAAAAGTATTTTGGAATTGCACTAATAAAGGACCCACAGATTACATGTCTCAAACAGTGTCTTAGAGGTTCATTATCCAATTCCTAATATAACGTTTAGCTACTCATGATAGTTAGAGAATCGATATCCAAAGAAATAAGAAACAATACATGCAGATATAGGATGATAAGCTAGTAGGCTATGATAAACTTATCAAATGATGTTTCTTTAAACGTTGTATAAGAGAATATTTTCCAAAAACCTTGGACAAAAATAGTTTTGTTGGAGAAAAGGATAATTTACACACAGTATAAGTGAACCATAAAAAATGATTTAAAAAAAAAACTTAAACAAATGGATTCTAAATAACACTTTGTCACGACCCATCTTTGAGCCATGCCTGACGCACAGACTAACACTAACTCATGATAAATTTAGCCTGACAAGCCTAGTAAACTATAACACTTACACATTTCTAAAATAATAAATTTTGGTAATGACTCACACACTTCCAGAACATTTCAACACAACTAATATCATTTATCTCTTTTCACTATTTGTACATAAACCACATTATCTCTTCGTTGTGGCGAACGGAGATATACCACATTATTTCTTCCAAGCACGGTGCTGGGAACTGTGCTTATTTCTCTTCGGCCTGCTATCACTGGATTTGCTTGTCCATATGCTTTGAAAGTGATCCCTGAAGCTACTTGAAGATGGCCCCAAAAGCTGGCTAGTTGACATTGAAATCCAGGTGGGGCTGCAACTCAATTGTCCATAAATATCATTCCTCCTTCTCTAATTTCTTTTGATAGAAAAAACAAAATTACGTGAGTTGAGCTCCGTTGTTTACATAAGATCATTCATTAACGAGATATTCTCATTAGTGTGAGTTGAATCAACAATCTTATAAGTGAGCAGTGAAGTAATTATCAATTGGGTGACAACTAGAGTATCCATGAAAGAATGGTGGGTAATTTACCTCAACCAATGAACATTCACCTTTTTAGATGGTATTCATGAACTATCTTGACCCCACCATTAAATTGCTCATTTTCATTGATTGGTGGGTAAATTACCCACCATTTTTCAAAGGTAATCTAGAAAAAACCTATCAATTGAGATAAACTTCATTAATTTTTCCTTCTCTAATTTTATATACTATTATTTTATAGTTCAATCATTCCAAGATAATTGATATATTTGACTATTATACAAATAACACAAATTAAAAGAATGTAAAAATCATAATATTTCTTGACCAAAAAAAATTATAATATTTTGAATGGTCTTTGCGGTACGATTCCAGATTTTGACGTTAGCATAGTTTTACTTGCAAGGATATCGTCCCTCTTATAGCATAACATGTTTTGACGAGTGCCCTTTCTAGTAAAAGTGTTTAAGATATGAAAGTTAAGTTTGATATTACCACAAGTCAGGAGATAATTTTAGGGTGTTTGCAAGCAACACATGCTCATGGATTTCTTCTAGCTATTCCTATTGATGAGTTAGGTCAGCATATGTCACAAGTGAAATATCGTACTATCCTTAGATATCGCCTTATGATTTCACAATTTCTTATTGATGAGGTGTGTCATGTTTGTCGTGAAGCGTGTCTGGATACTTTTGGGGAGCATGCAGTTCATTGTAAGGAGTTTTTCCGGCTTTAAGTACATACATGACTTTGTTATGGATGTCCTTTTTGATATATTCAGGCGAGCAGGAGTATCAGTGAAGAATAGGCGTCTGTGAACTTCCTCGTTGACCCACCAGATAGAAGATTGACACTTAGGCCGACCTACAAATGTTATGGTGTACAAATGGGTAGAAGGAAAGCATGCATGTGTGGACTTGACTGGGGTTTCACCGCTTGTGTGATTCGTGGTAGGACATGCAACCCTAAAAGCTACGTCAAGCAAAGTAACAAACATGAGAAAGCGTGTTCTGACAATCAACCTGCTTTTATTCAATTTTTATTTGACACCTTTTCCTTTCTAACACCAGAGGTTGTTGACCTTCTACAAAGTTCAAAGGGTCGTCCATAGCAATGTCATGTCTTCTAAGTTCATGAATGTTGTGTTTGCAATTAAGGATTAATTTTGCAATCTAAAAAGGCCTAATGGCGCAGCTTATTATCTGCTTGTCTTCTATTCGTGTGCAATTAGTCATTGATATATAAAAAAAGTTTATGCTTATTAACAAAAATTAAGTGATGATGCGAAAGAAATAATTATGAATTTTTTTACATGAGTTGGTCCTAGGGAGTACAAAAGTATTTACAAATCATTCATAAAAGGGTCCTTGCATTAGTAGCCGGAGTTGACTCATAATAATACGGTTTAGTTTACTTCTTACCAATAGAAGTATGTGGTGGATCCTAGCACTAAGTGAGTTCCATTAGGGTAAAGATCTTCTCCATTTATAAAAATAAATTGAAGATGCAATTTGGAGAGAGATAGAGACATAAAATAGGTAGTAGGTCCTAATATTAATTGGATCCCACCATCATTAATTATTTTTTACTTTTTGTGTGTCTATATCTCTCTAAATGGTAGAAATGGAGAGAATGATAAATGGAGAGGATCTTAACTCGTCCCATTACCATTAATTATTTTCAAATCTCTGTGTTTTTATCTCTATAAATTGAAGAAATGGAGAGACTAATAAATGAAGATGATCTTGACTCTTTTCATTGGAGTTTAGATCATTTCCATTTGCTTAAAGTAAATGGATAATGTCATTTAGTGAGAGATATATACAAAATAGTATGTGGTGGATCCTAACACTAAGTGGGTTCCACTCCTGTTAATTATTTTCAAATCTCTTTGTGTCTTTATCTCTACAAATAGAAGAAATGGTGACTAATAAATGAAGATGATGTTGACTCCATTCATTGAAGATGGCATATGCAATATTAATTGGGGGACGTGATGAACTGCAGTCGCGTAATCACGCAGTCAGGTAAAATCAAACCGTTCAATTAATCCAAGCGTCTTCATTCAGCATGGTCCTCACTAGCGACACACACATAATCAAAATCATATTGTGTTCCCCATCCACCGCAACTTCGTTGACCCTCTTCACCCTTCTCTTCTCTGAACATCATTCTGATCTCCGTAACAACTACAACCTCCATGGAAGCTCAACGAGCAGATAAAGCCGCTGCAACCCTATTCTTTTTAATCAAAGTTTAGGTTTTATTAGATAAGGTAATCGAAATCGACAATGAAACCTGTAATTTCCAATGTTTGCAACTTAGCATCAACTTAGCACCGCTTGATTAAAAGGTAAAAAAAAAAAAAAAAATTAAGTTTTTATTTCTCTCATCCATCACTTTTCATGGAACCAATCAACACCAACAACCCAATTAGTTTCAATGGCAAAAACAACCAAATATGTTTCAGCAAGTTATAGTGGGGCGAAAAAATGGAAGTCACATATGGCCATGGTAGTGGAGCGCAAAGGGAGTTTCTACCACATATGTTCCTAGAAGATGACGTGGCTGTATTAAATGCGTAAGATCAATCCAGCGGTTGAGTTTTAAATGACTGCGTGATTACGCGACTGCAGTCAATCACGGTCCATTAATTGGATAGTATAATTGAAAGTGCTCTTCTTCTTTTTTTTGCTGCAAATATCAACTATTAGAATCGATTTTTTTTTTTTACGAGATTTCTTATTAGCATGGATGAATTATTATCTTATAGTATTATTTACATCTCCCTCATCAACCAACCAACCACTTACCAAAAAAAATTTTAAAAAAATCATCCAACCAACCCTTGTGGCACGACAAAAAAAATAAATACACACTCTTCTTGATAGAGCTTACAATGTTTATACAATTCTTACAAGCTGATTTTGATTTTGTAAGATAAAATTAATTATTTAGAGCTAGATTGTGGCTCTTATTTTTAACGAAATTTCAAATCTTATACTACCTCTTGATCTGACTATAAAATTAGCTAATTTAATTGTTTACATTACATTTATCAATATATAAGGTCTGTTGATTTTTCAAAATTGTGTGACAATTATTTAGACTCATATTTTCCACTTAGCTAATGATTATCTCGAATTTTTAAATAATGAGAGGCATTTTGTAAAAAATAATAACTAATTGATACATATAATAATTTAGAAATTGTTATTAAGTTAATCAAAACTAGAACAAGGTATTATAAAATATGAAAAAATAAAGTTAAGGAATAAAGAGATGAGAGGTATGGGAAAAGTAGTTTATTATGCTCTTCAATGTAATATTTACATTCATACAAGAGTTCTATTATAGGAAACTCATCTAGTAACATACAAGTCTTTGAGTGGTCTAACATAATGTCATTATACTATGTTAGAAAATTTCATGTAAGGATCTTGACATTATGACTCTCAATACTGTACCATAAATTTCTACAAGAGAGTAAGAAAACATACTCGGATCAATGAAGTAGATTTTCTTTTCATTTCTTTGTATTCTTGATGGTAAGAATGTTAATCGTGAGAAAACAAAATGTGTGTATTTTTAAATGTAAATATGAATGTGAAAATTATAACTTATGTAGAGATCACATTCATAATTCGACAATGATGCGTTATGGAAACATTGAATTCATAATTCATAGCCAGAGCAATATGAATAGAGTTGTATTGGGAAAGAGACCTAACTTATGATTTATGAACTAACACACCCGGCTAGAAAGATAGGAACACACAAGTGTGTATAGATATATACGAATAACACTTGGGTGACATAGAGTTGAGTGACATTGGTCAATTATAATGCTTGTGTTTCTCTCTCTTTCATAAGCATTTTGACATTGTGATTGGTCAATGTCACCCAAGTGCTATCCATATATATATATGTGTGTGTGTGTGTGTTATACATTAAAGTAACATGTCATTTGGAAAGCTAAGGGCATGTGTATTGCAGCTGTTATCAAAGCTAGATAGCTAAGATTAATCAACACGAGTATCTCTCATTTCTCTAGTTTGTTTAAAGCATGCATGTGCGATGTACTATTTCTCCCATTAAATTTAGAAGATAGCAAGAGAATAAACAGATGACATAAATGCATGGCTGGCTTCTTTTACGGTAGTATTAGAGAAAATCTCCCTAAACCCAATTTTTTTTGTTGTTGTTCATTTTATAAATATCAAATTTTAAGATAGATAAGTTCTATATATATATCCTAACTTAATGAAAACTTACAATCCATCCAATGAACGTGCTTAGAAAATTCAACGCTCACAAAAATTAGTTATCATCCTTATTACAATTCTTGGTGCAGTTTTGATTGATTTTTTTATTTTTATTTACTCTTGTTGTGTTTGATTTAGCAAACTGCAAATGTCCTTGTTTATATAAGAATGTAAATTATTTGTGAAATCTAAGACCAAATAAGGTGCCAACTTTCGTCAACACATTACACACGTAAGTGATCCGTGTCGAAAGCCTCATCAATATAGAAACAGTATGCACTTCTAAGGGGGTAATTGCCAACCTTTTCAAGCCTCCACACATAATGCTATCCTCGTGCACAAAATGGAAAGAAAAATAATTCATGAATCATTAGAGAGAAAGGAACAAAGAGAGTAAAGTGATAAAAGGGATAGATTGAATGATAGAAAGAGAGAAATAGTGAGAAAATAAGATGTTAAATGTGTATTAAAAAATGTAAAAATGTACTAATACAATTGCTTGGATGAAAAAGTGGTGTGTGGAATTTTTATCCATCAAATTTCGCACTAGCTTAACATTCCATTGCTTGTTATTGGACCTTATCAAATTTGATCCTAGTTATCTAATAGATCCTTTGGTCTTTTTTTATAAACGAAAGTGTTAAATATTTAGGTCATTTTTATAAGAAACATTTATCAATTTTCAAATGTCTAAGTTGTTAAGTTTTATCTGTACCTTTATTTATTATGAGAGAAAATATTAAAAACAGATAGGTTAGTAGAATTAAGAGTAATTAGAGCATGTTTGATGCGCATGATATGATAGAGATAAAGATATGATAAGAAGTGGGATAAAAATATGATATGATAGTGATAGGATATACATTTGTCATATCACGTGTTTGGTGCACATATAATATGAAAGATGATAATATTATTTTATCATATCTCATGTTTGATGTACACTTATTATTGACATGATAAGATACTTCCTTTTTTTTTTTTACAAAATCATGATTTTTTTCAATAAACAAATTTAAAAAGGAAAATTACTAAAAAAGAATTAAAAGGAACAGAACAAATCTGGTGGTTTTTTTTTTGGTAGAAGAACAAATCTTGAGTATTTCAATTAACGTGAATTTTTTTTTTCCAATCGTAATATGGATTATGATAAATAGAAAGCAACAAAAATAGAGGAAGCACAAAAATGTTTCTATAGAACAACAAAGCAAAGAACTGATCAGTATCCGTATCCATTGAAGCTATAGTGAAGTAGTAGGTGTCTTTCTCAAGCTGATAGAGAGATTTTCATCAAATGTGTATTACAATCCATCCCATTCTATGTGATGAGCATATTTCTCATTCCAAATTCCTTTAATGGTGAGATCGAAAAGATGTTGAATTTTTTTTACCTCCATTTAATTAATTGAATCCTCGTTGCTTGCAGATAAAAAAAAACAAACATAATCCCCCTTTTTATATTGTTGTACTTACGTATTTGAATTGGTTATTGACAAATTAGAAAGACGACCAAGATTAATTATCTTACATTATTTTCATTGTAATAAATTATTTTGACCGCCTACACGAACACGATGAAGGACAACATTTGTTACCCTGACCCGAGTTTTAGACAAGAATGTTACGTGAACTTTTAATATCATGTTCTTTTATTTTTTTAAAAATATATCAAATAGAAAAATACTAGAAACATTTTCTTTATAACACTCTCTTTAACACTTATTTTTTTATTAAGTGAAAGTTATATGACTCTCATCAGTTTATGTGAGATCCATTTCTAACGTGTGAAACTCATATGAGCTTCATCTAATAAAAGACTACTTCATCCGTCTCAAAATATATACAAAATTTAGTCAATAAAAGTTAATGTATTTAGAAAAACAATATACATAACACTTCTCGTGTCAAATATCAAATCAAATATATATATATCAAAGTAATAAATTTAACCCTAAAAAATACTCCCCTAATTATAAATCCTCCAAAAACCAAATAATTAACAAACACACCCTAAGTGGTAAACTTATTGTACCCATGAACCACCCCATGCTGCAAGCAGATTTCTGCATTGTAACAAGCATGAAACTGTCAACACACTGCTATGATAAAAGTGTGACTAACTTAGTGACGTGATACTGTTCGATAAATTCAGTGCTAGTAGGATTTTCATGGCACTCTTTATAAATCTCTGAAGTTTGCAGCTTTATATGATATCATATCACTATAGCCATTCCGACTTATTGAAAAGTAGATGCTACAAAAATATTATAAACAAATGTTTGGAGTCTAATTCTTCGGTGCATAAATCAATTTTCATTATCGGATGAATAAATTTTGTCATTAGATCAAACAAGATATTATGAGATTTATTGATTTAACTAGGATAATTTTATTATTTCAACGAGGATATCCTAGTTGAACATAAGTCTCATTTTGATTATTTGGATATAATTCAACTAGGATATACAATGGAATGAATGACGTCATTTTCTATTGTATTTTATGGATTAGGATATCTCATGTGGGAAAAAAAAACTACTTGAGAATATAAACCATTGAAATATGAGTAATGATATTTTTAAAATATTTAGTTAATAGAAAATTATAAGACTCTCCTGTCATTCTTATGCAGTTTTAGGTTTAGTTACAATTTTGATCCGCATATTTTTCTCTCACTTTGAAATTAAAATCATCCAATTTTGGTTTCTCTTTAAGATTTTTAGACTTAAAAATTGTGACATATCATGTTAAAATTGGCGTTTTTGGGGTTTTCTAATAATTTCATGATAGTTAATCATTCAACCTCATTTAAAATACGTCACATCATTTCAGAGTCCAATCGAATGAGAATGGACTAAAATTGGGTAATTTTAAAATGAAGAGACTAGTTTCCTAAGTGAGTAAAAATAGATGATCAAAATTGTAATCAAGCCTAAGTTTTTTTTGTCAAATAGTCTAGTTGCTAGACTCACACATTATAAATATAGAGAAATGGGGAAATCAGGATTCAAATCATAACCCCTACATTCCAATGTCCGTGGACCTAACAACTGAGTTGCATTTACAGGACATCAAACCTAAGTTTTATTTTGAATGGTAATTAAATTGAAAAAATAAAATAAAAATTAAAAATAGTTATAAGTTCAACATATCCCTATAAAAAAGTTTAACATTAATTTAGTGTGCATAAAAAAATATCTATTAAAATATATTAATCTCTTAAATATATCTGAATTATCTTTTCTTTCTTTTCTGGTAATAAAAAAATTTAGGGTGAAAAGATTGTGTCACTATCTAAAACATGAAAGATCTTTAAGCTCAAAGAACACTTACAAATAGTGTGTTTGCTTTAGCGATGAACTTACCAAACCCACGTTCAGAAATCGTGTTTCCGCTAAAGCATGGAATTGGAGCTTTTAAAAACTGCAGTGGAAGCCCCTATAGACACACGTTTAACTTTTTAGTCGTGCCACCAACCAGGCTAAAAATATTACATTTACCTCACTTCAAAGAAACTAACAGAGCTTAAACTTAAATACGTTCGGGTGAAATGTTGTCTTTTTACTACTTAACTAAATCCTTAGAGTTAGATATCTCAATTATTTTATAAGATTACTCTACATATTTAGGTGTGAACTGGATATGTCCTAAATTATATTGAAAACAAGAAATAGTCATTGAGTTCATGAACTAGCAGCTAACGTTTTTTATTTAGTGAGTAGAAATAATAGTTGCACGCTTGATCTAAAGTAGTCACTAAGCTAAACTACTACTAGCTACCAGCACATGACAACAAATAACGAGGGACGGCTAGGTACAACTTATTTAAGTTTGGATTTTTGTTTTTCATGTGATTATGATCTGACAAATGGATGGAAATTTGATTAGAATTGTGGTTGGGATAAATGAATCAGGACAAATTACTTGTGATTAGAAAATATAATTGATATTAACTTTAATTTTCGACGACCTTAGTTGTGAGTGTTGTTTCCTAGAACGATTGATGGTGTGATGTGAACCTGGATTCAATGCCAGTGGTTTTACATGAGGCCAAAAAACTAAGACTATTGAAAGTTTATAATATTAGATATGATATGATTATGATGATATTTGCAATCAAGTTGAAAGGATATGACAAATCGACAATAACATCACTTTCTTATGAAAAGATGGGAAAACTTTCTTATCAATGACATATTATAAATAAATGATGTAATAACAAAGTTTTCAAAAGAAAATTAGTTAATTGTCATATCCTTTTAACATGATCATATTTAATTTTGATCATAAGTATGTCAATAGATGCGATGTATCTTGTTATATTTGTGAAGTCTTGTATTTGTTGTACTTAAATATTTGTTTTTCAGTTTTCTCTTTAATACAGGAAGAAACAATTTTTTTGTTGGAAATGAATCACCTCCTTTATGTTTTGCCCCCGCTTGTTTTAGACCTAAAGACATTGCTTTAATTAACGTTTGGACCTTAGGCCGACCTTAGGCAACCTAGAAGGTCTGAACTATGAAATACTTTAAGCGAGATATTCTTCTATGATCACAAACATAGATGAATAATATTTGGCCACACACATTTTTTTTTGAAGGATGGTCACAAACATAAAAGTTTTTTTTTTCAAAATACTAAATCATTTTATTATCAATTTCTTTTTTACCATTAGAAAAAATCTTTCAATGTATTCATGTCAAAACAATGTTCATTTATGGTTGTGAATATAGTAGAATTTCTCAGTTTGAGCATCCATTTGGAAACACATCGCTAATTCATTCTATATATCTTGTGTAATATACCAGATGATTCTAAGTATCGTTGATTGACATCACAAATCAACAAGAGTATTTTTAACGTGTTTTGTATTCAATTGTACGCTCTTCGAAAACTTCCAATAAATAAAGTCACACAACCCAAAATTACTCTAAGTCAATTCTTATAAATCTTATGGAATGAGTTACCAAAAAAGAATATGCATATGTTTGATATAAGTTATATCAGATACGAGTCTTGCTTCAACTATGTCATATCATACTTTGTATAATCTCATAATCTTCCTCATTTCGACATAAAAGCTTTCAAAAACCGTTCATTATCATACCTTATACACCGATCACTTCTAGTCTTCATCAACATCCGGCGTTACATCATGACTATTTTCTTTTATATATAATATATATCTTGACAATATTATCACTGTAGTGGTACTTTTTTTGACTTAATTATCAGTATAGTACTTGTTGGGCGTTGGAATGTAACATACTAAAACTATGTGACCAATTATAGAGCGATACAAAAAAGTACAATTAAGGTACTGCTTGCATTGATTTTGACATCTAAAAATATCTTATTCATTCATATGAAACGATTACTTCGAGTTTTCTGTTGGGGTTTGTGTTGCATATGGTTCGTTTGAAACAATATCTTATGTTTCAGAGATGCCAACCGAGCGAGCTCTAGCCATAGCATTCGGCAGTTTTTATATTTAGAGTTGAAAAGAATCCAATCCTACTACCAAATTGTACCAATAAATAACTACGGTACATTCCTTAAAAAAAAATAAAAAATAACTACGGTACATAGGTCCTAAGATGGGCCCAATCCATTTTGTTTTTCACTTTATATTTCCACTTTTTGATTTATTTGTTTATGGGAAACATAACTTACTTATTTTAGAATTTAAATTAGAGTGGTAATTGAACATTATAACCACACATCATTGTAAATCATGAGTTTTTTTAAAGGATTCCTTAGGTGCTTTTCGTATGGTTCTTAACTAAATTCACCATGATTTCCTTAAATCCATAATTCTCTCAAAGTTTGTTATCTCCAAAAAAAATTGTATTTTTAGTTAAAAACCATACAAAAAGTACCTAAAGAATTGTACCTAAGTTTTGTCCTTTTTAAAATAACTAGTAAAATTCTTGTTTATACGAACCGCGTAACATTAAAATAATTATAAAAAAATATTACGTAATATTGCGATAATTATTTAAAAAATAAATAAATAAATAATATGTGAAATGTTTGAAGATTTAAAATAAAAATGATCGACATTAGTGTAATTAATGTAATGTTTATATCAAATTTATTTCTTTTCTATACAATATCCGTGAAATCTTTTTTAGTTAGAGAAACTTCACCTTCTTTTTAAATTCTCTTTCTCCTTCACTCATTGAAGATGGGTGGTTTTAGATCAATTTTTGACCTAAAATCATCTCTTTGTATCTTGTTTCCCCTTTTTTTCAATCTGAATAAATGATTTTCACATATATCAAAATTTTTCTTTGTGTTTTTTTTCATGATTTCGTCATCTGAGTGCAGTGTTGTTCGTCGTTTTGTGCGACGTTGTTTGATTTCACGTTTTATTGTGATGTTTGTTTGGTTCCTATTGAAAGATTAACTTCAGTCAATTACAAATTCAATCAATAATTTTTAGACATTTTGCCGTTGTATGTTATTAATTTTGATGATGTGCGTTTGTTCGTAGATTCACCATTTATGTTTTAACGATGTTTAAAATGCGGTTGTATCTTATGTACTCTATCAAATTGGATGAATAATATCATTTTGCTTATTTGATTTGTTGATTTTATTTGCTTATCGGTTAAATACTGTGAAATATGATTAAAGATATAGGTAATACTTTTTTTTATTGTTAGTTTATACAAAAGATATTTTTATATAATTTAAACATATTTATTTTTTTCATCCGATACCTTTCTTTTATTTGTTCTTTTCTGTATGATATAATACATTTCTTTACACAAAAAAAAATAAAAAATACCTTTCTTTTTGTTAGAATAAGCTTTATGATTTAAAAAAATAAATCATAAATCTTATTTTCGGTTTAAAGTTTAGGGTTTATGATGAAATATTATGGTGTATTTGATCTATGTAGTCCATCTTATCTAATGGAAATTTGATTGTTGTTATTGTTATTTTTTATGGAAGGAACTACGAGGTGAAAAAATTATGATCACATACATAGGTTTGTAATTCAGCCAGCCCCAATTTTTTCTCAGAGCCAGCAATGACCATTTGCAAGTTTGACACAAAACTGTTTTTGAGAAAGAAAAAAAAAACAAAATTATACTTTGGCAGCATAGCTTCTTTGATTTTCATGAAATCTTCAAAAAAAAAAAATTCATTTATAAAAATATTATTTAAATCCATTTTATTCTTTCATTATTTTTTTTTTAGAAAAATGTTAACAAGTGCTTCCGGGACACTCTTTAAGCACTATAAATGGTAAGCTTTTAATGAAAAGTTGTGTATGGAATGCATTGAAAATTGTAATAGTTGACTTTTTAAAAGAATAATTACTAATTTTAAAATGGACTAATACCTCAATTTCGTCCTTGAATTTTAACGCATCGGTCAAATTCGTCCCTGAATTTTACGAAATAGCTATTTAGTCCCTGAATTTTACAGGCGTCCATCAAAATGGTCCCTCTGTTAAGTTGGTCTGTTAACGGAGGTGACGTGTAACGTTAACCTCTTACAAGGCTTAACACGTCAGATGCCGTAAGCAGGGACCAAATTGATTGATTTACAGAAAATTTCCAAGGACCAAATTGATGGATTTTCAGAAAATTACCAAGGACCAAATTGATTGATTTTCAGAAAATTCCCAACGGCTCTTTCTCTTTAACGGGTCTTTCTTCCCCAAATATATAAATTTGAAACCCTAATGTTATAATTTGTCACCTAGAGTTCAAAATCCCCCAAAATTCTTCCATGAATTGATGTCAATGTTCTTCCCCAATTCAAAAAACTTAAAACCCTAATTTTTTTTTGATTCAATTCGAAATTCAAAAATCAGTGGTCATTGTTGAAGATTCGATGTTCAAAAATGATGGGTGGTGGGCATATGGGCAAAAACAACTACAACAGTCGGTCTTCATCTTCAAGCTCTATGTACAAAGATGATGGATAAAGTTGCAAAGAAGAACAGGAGAAAGGATGGCAATGAGGAACCTATTGGTGGGAGTAGCATGAAGAAAACCTATAATGACACTCAATGTGGAAGATGTGGACTGATATGACATAACTCAAGAAGTTGTGCAAAGCAAGGTGTGGCTAGGAGACCAAAGCATTGGATTGACACTGAGCCTGAAGAACAAGTACAAGGTAATGTGGCAGGTGTGGAAACTGTTGAGAATGTTG
>Ga0228711_1004462_pt1 | contig 21529 bp, 17 predicted proteins | sample MedpolnodulmetaG_2_FD_177996 | JGI IMG/M metagenome (GOLD analysis project Ga0228711, IMG submission 177996) | Root nodule microbial communities from Medicago polymorpha collected in Santa Monica, California, United States - brown nodules | ecosystem: Host-associated > Plants > Roots > Nodule... | reverse complement strand
TGGCTTCTCCATCAACCTTGCATTTCTTCCATGACCACCACCATTGTTTTTAAAATAGCCTAGTTCTTCAGCTTCATCAACCCACACAAAAAAATACAATTTTCACCATCATCCTATAGAATCAAAAGATAAAATCAGTACTATTTAAACAAACCATTCACACATCACATAACTATTGTTAAACAAACCTTAGGCAGAGGGCAAGCATAAAAAGGCCTTCCTGGGTTACTGACAGTGTTTGCTTTTCTTACAACACAAATTCTAGGACACCAACATTGAAGCTCTATCACATCATCTTTGTACATAGAGCTTGAAGATAAAGACCGGCTGTTGTAGTTGTTTTTGCCCATACGTCCACCACCCATCATTTCTGAACACCGAATCTTCAACAATGACCACTGATTTTTGAATTTCGAATTAAATCAAAAAAAATTAGGGTTTTAAGTTTTTTGAATTGGGGAAGAACATTGACATCAATTCATGGAAGAATTTTGGGGGATTTTGAACTCTAGGTGACAAATTATAACATTAGGGTTTCAAATTTATATATTTGGGGAAGAAAGACCCGTTAATGAGAAAGAACCGTTGGGAATTTTCTGAAAATCAATCAATTTGGTCCTTGGCAATTTTATGAAAATCCATCAATTTGGTCCTTGGAAATTTTCTGTAAATCAATCAATTTGGTCCCTTCTTACGTGGCATCTGACGTGTTAAGCATTGTAAGAGGTTAACGTTACACGTCACCTCCGTTAACAGACCAACTTAACGGATGGACTGATTTGATTGACATTTTGTAAATTCAGGGACTAAATAGCTATTTCGCAAAATTCAGAGACGAATTTGGCCGATTTTTTAAAATTCAAGGACGAATTTGAGGTATTAGTCAATACAGATGATTTAAGATTAAGATTAAGATTAGATTAGGTCTTTGCTTCATAAATCACGCTGCAGTGACATCAATTTTATTTTATAGTACCTCCGTCTCTAAATTATAGTCGTTTAAGGTTTGCGCACGATTAGTAGGGATATGATTAATTCTGTTGATTTCAATAGTAAAGGTAATATCATTTAGTAAAATACCTTTATTAATTGTAGTTAGTGGAACAGTTAAGTTGAATGAAATTCATTAAATAACGGTATAATAATGAAAAAAATAATAAATATCGCATTGGTATTGTAAAGTGACAATTATTTTGAGAAAAAAAATGGTTAAGAGACAATTATTGTGAAACCGATGGAGCATTTTAATTTCCAAAAAATAAATATTGTATCATGAATTTGACTAATTTAATATTTTTCATTCTATCGGATCTGAGATCTTTGGGTAATGGCGTTGAATGACCTTTAAGTATGATACTTCCGTTAGCAACAACCTTCTTCTTCATGTGAATGGGAATGGTGTATATGCACACACATTCACGGTCATGTTAGTAAACATTGTGGGTGATGAGGTATTTAGAGCACCCACATCCATGCCACCTATATGTGTGGTATAAATGGGTCTCACATAATACATTATATTATTTTACACTTTCCAATTAGTTAAACCACTCAACTACATTTTCTAAATATTCATACCACTCTTCCAAAACTTTAAAATAGGTCTTACTAAACCCTATGATATATTAAAATAGTCTTTGGTTGCTTTGTAAATATTCCTTTTAATTTATTTTTTAATGCACAAAAAGCATAAGCAACTGTTGCAATGCAGTGGAACGGTAGAAAGAATTGGAACTGACTTCAAAGCAAATTATCAATGATACTCTGACATGGTTCCTCGGTTTTGATGTAGGAGTGGTAGAAAAACCACCGATAATCATGCTCTTAGGACAAGTGTATTTGTACTCGAGTCAAAACCCTTGAATTAGAGTTTTGGTCTTTGAACCTTTACCTAGACACTTTTCCTCAATTGTTCAAAAAAAAACATTTTTCGTCCAGAGACAACTATGATTAGATTGTGAGGATATGACACCGGATTCAGATCGAATAGTCCATATTGCCTTCAAGAATCATTATTCTGGTGCAATTCGAAGTGAGGTCCATGTCATGGTCCTTTTGGCCCCCGTGGAAAGGACATATTAAACCTATCAAGGGTTAGGCTTTGCTTAGATGAGAATAGTTGCCTCTCAAGCTATTAGTTGATGAACTCAAGTGATAGTTTATTTCCCATGTCAGATATGAGGTTTGGTCTGAGTCAGTCAGACGTCGTTGCATTTTTAAAGCCCCTTGGTCTGGTACTGGAAGCCATGAGTCGTCGACGTGTGGGTTATGTGTTCACGACGTCCGATTTAACTCATTAGGAGATTTTCATTTAATTACCCATGGGTATCTTGTGAAGGTAAATGAAAGGATATGGGACTTATGTGTGGATGTTGGGTGTCTAACCCAAGACGCGTGGATTCCACATGCATGATATTGTTGCATTATTAGTGAAATATAGTTTGATGTGACGAGCCATAATGGACAAATGTGTGTGTCGGTGAACTGACGTAGTTCGTCAGTGGTATTTGGTCGACTTAAATGTGACGTTCCATTGATCGGTTGTAAATGTGTCACAAATGTTATATTTGTGTAGAGATGACAATTGGATTTTGAATTCTTCGAGGCGCCGGTTCGAGGGGAAACCACCCTCCTTCCCCCACTTTCTCTCTCTTTTCTATTTATAAGGGGTTTTCCATTCAGTTTTCCCTTGCACGTATCAAGTCATTCGATTTTTAAAGCCATTTAGTCTAAGATTCTCTTTGCTCTACTGCAATTTTCGTCGCAAAGCCCTTGTTCTTCGAATTTTTACTTTCAACCATCTAAACAGTAAGTTATTCCCCTATCATGTTTGTTTCGTTTTGTACTTGATTGTTTATGCTTGTTGTAGAATGAGTGTTTCACATGATTATGTCTTTGTTCATCAGGGAGTTATTTATAGGTTTTATGAAGATTCATCGATGTTCATAATTTTTGAGTAGATGTGAGGGTTGGAGATTTCATAGGGTGTAGGGAGTAAAATATGGGTTTCTTTAATGATGTATGATGACGGTAACAGTTTGCTATCGTAAACGGTGATTGGAGATGCCCTGGATAGGTTATGTTTGTTACTTTCTTTTAAATATGGAAATGCATGTCTAACTTGTTCTCTAATCCTTATGCAGGTCAGGTTCCAATGGTTAGAAAGTTTGTCTACCTAGAAGGAGGCCCCTTGGTGTTAAAGGAGGCCTATAGAAACATCCTTATATGAGCGATGAGTATCTCGACATGGCCTCCATATACTCGAACCCAAGGGGATACCTTCACTACCTTCTAGATGTTTTGTTGGACTTACATGCTGAATGGGTCGTTGAAGCGCCTTCACCTGGGTATCATTTTTGTAGTTCATTTAGATGTCCAATTTGTATGTATGATTATGGGTCCTGAAATGGCTGGTGGTGGCTCCATCACAACTTCATCCCCACTGTTAGGGGTATATATGGGTCCCTTATATTGAATAGCAAGACCAATCTTGTTATCTCCCTTCATCACTACATGCATAACCACATGAATTTAAGTTTTCAAGATAAATTGAAGCTCATCCCTACTTGCTCTGTATTGATCGTGAAAGAGTTATACATCGTTTGGAATTCTCCTCCGAAAGATACTTTTAAGATTAATGTGAATGAGTCACGCATTTTCCATGAAAAATCTTGCTCATGTTGTTGTATCACCAGGGACTCCCTCGATTGTTGTATTAAAGATTTCAAATTGGAACCTCTGTTGTGGTTGTTGAGGTATGGGATATGCTACATTACATTCGTTTTGCAAGACAACTTTCAACCACTTCACGCTACGTGGAAATATACTCAAAGGTACTATTACCATTTTATTAAAAATGGATGCACTACTATTGCCAACCTTAAACCTCCTTTAGACGAGATTTTCAATTTGATGAATGATTATTATTGGCAGATTCATATTAATCATATCTACCGTGAGACCAATTCGTTGCGACGATGGTCTTACTCGCCTAGGTCATTCCGACGACTTGCAATTTTGGACGACCACCCCCTTTCAATGTTTTGATTTGTGGGGTCTAGTACCCATCGTTTTGTTCCTTAGATTTTTTGTTTAGAATAAAAAAAAAATCAATTATATGGTTGACATATAGTTCGAGATTAGGGAGAATATCAGAGTTCTTTGTTGCTAAAAAAATAGTTGTATATAGTCCAAGATTAGGGAGAATATCATAGTTCTTTGTTGCTAAAAAAAAGTTGGAGGAAAGATGCAATTAATGTCTTATTTTGAGGTGGTGGCTTTGGCAATATTGATTAGTAAGAGGGGTATCCCGTAAAATAAAAAAACAGCCCTAAAACAACCACCAACAAATACAACACAACAAACTACAAACCTCCACAAAGACACTGAACGCCGCAGCCATGGATTCCGAGCTCCCCAACAAAGCATTAACCTCCACACGTTTCTCCGACCTAAAACCACCACTCTCCGAACCCGTTCTCCAAGCTCTCACAGACTCAAACTTTGATTTCTGCACCCCCGTTCAAGCCGCCACTATTCCCTTACTCTGCAGCTACAAAGACGTCGCCGTTGACGCTGCCACCGGTTCCGGCAAAACCCTAGCTTTCGTCATTCCTCTTGTCGAAATTCTTCGCCGCTCCGCTTCCAATCCCAAACCTCACCAGGTTCCTCCCTCTCCTCATTCCAATTCAATTAGGTTAATTATTGTAATGTGTCCAATTTTGTGTGATGATTAAGTTTTTGATTATTTTTAGGTGCTTGGAGTGATTATATCTCCTACTAGGGAATTAGCGTCACAAATATATCATGTTGCACAGCCTTTTATTTCGACTTTAGTGAATGTTAAATCAATGCTACTTGTTGGTGGAGTGGAAGTGAAAGCTGATATGAAGAAAATTGAGGAAGAAGGGGCAAATGTATTGATTGGCACGCCGGGGCGATTACATGATATTATGAATAGGATGGATATTTTGGATTTCAAAAGCTTTGAGGTATACCTTTTAGAGAAAATAGGAAATGCATAGATAGTGTAAGCAAGTTTTTACACTGACACCAAACATGCTTTCAATCAGAAGCGTTGGTGCTACATAGCTAATTATACAAATGCTCTAGAGAGAATATTTCAGGATTTATTATTTGGTCATGTTGTACAAAATAATATCTATTTCATGCTGTTGCTTCGTGCTTTAAGATTCCTTATATTTGTGGCATTTCAGTATTAGTAGGAGGAGGATTTTGATTGTAATTGTGTGTGCAGATTTTGATTTTGGATGAGGCTGATAGACTATTAGATATGGGATTCCAGAAGCAGATAAATGCTATCATAACTGAGTTGCCTAAGCTTCGAAGAACTGGCTTATTCTCTGCTACTCAAACTCAGGCTGTGGAAGAGCTTGCCAAAGCAGGATTGAGGAATCCTGTGAGGGTTGAAGTTCGAGCAGAAACAAAAACAGCGAATGATTCTACAGCATCAAAGAAAATGGAGTCTTCAAAGACACCTTCAGGTCTTCACATTGAGGTATGCCTGTGAACTGGAAATTAGATGTGTGACTTTTATGGCTAGTGATTTCATTCTTTCAATTTAGTAGTAGAATCATTTTATTTTTCTTAGGATGATTTAGCAGGGAGACTCTGGCTGGCGATCTTACTATAATCCACATATGTTTCATGTATTGCTAATAGGTGCAAGATATAGTTTATGTTCATCACTTTCTTATACTCATCCTCTTATTTTCTTTTCGAGCTTGCAGTACATGGAATGTGAGGCAGACAAGAAACCGTCACAGCTTGTAGATTTCCTTGTTAAGAACCGCTCAAAAAAAATTATAATGTGAGATACACAATGTTAATAATGAATAGTATGATTTGTGTAGTAGATGAATAGCTTATCACACTCAAAACTTCATTTTGGCCCTAATGCAGATATTTCATGACTTGTGCTTGTGTTGACTATTGGGGAGTGGTTCTTCCTCGCCTTTCTGTTTTGAAAGGCTTCTCCTTGATCTCCCTTCATGGAAAGATGAAGCAGGTATAAGTTTGACTATTAGCAACTAAGCATTTGTCAATTTTGAAATTAAATGTATTATTATTCTTTTATATCAGCATTGTTTTTCTTATCGCTCATTATTATTGTCTAACTTCATGTTTTTATACTTAATTGGCTATTTATTTTTCTATATAGTCTGTCAGGGAGAAGGCACTAACGTCATTTACATCCCTTTCAAATGGAATTCTTTTGTGTACGGATGTTGCAGCACGTGGGCTTGACATACCTGGTGTAGACTGTATAGTGCAGGTAGCTTTGTGACAATGTAGATGCTACTGTCAATTAAACATTGTGTTTCATCGTCTCTCTGTTGTCAAATTGAAAAATAAACTGTGGTTCAAATATTTCTTCATATTTACCACCGGAACACATTTATAGAAAATGCAATTAATACATCCTCTGTTACTGCACAGTATGATCCTCCTCAAGACCCAAATGTGTTTGTGCATAGGGTTGGTCGAACTGCTCGGCTGGGCAAACAAGGGCATGCTGTTGTCTTCTTATTACCAAAGGTGTTGTCACAAGTATCATGTTGTAGTGCTTTTTTATTTTTTGTTTTATAATATACATAAGATTCCTTAAGCTTATCTTTTTATGGTAAATTAATCTATGTCAATGTGTAGGAGGAATCATATGTAGAATTCTTGCGTATAAGAAGAGTTCCTCTTCAAGAGAGAATGTGCTCCGACAATCCACCTGATGTTATACCCGAGGTTTGTTCTCTGCTTTTATTATCTTAATTTACTGCATTGTCATGTTTTATGGATGCAATAGGAGGGTCCCTTGTTATGGTTGTCAATGGATATTAAAAATAGTTATTAGATATGTGAACTATCGTAATAGTGTTCCGATAGAGTCAACATGGAAATAAATCCCCTGATAGAACATACTAATGTGCTGATTGCCTTATAGGCTGATCCTGATATTACTCCTTCACTGTTAGATTTTTTTTTTTTTTTAAAGTTTTTATTGATTGTCTAGGTAAACACGGCGACCAGTTCTTCTTTCTGAACATGAAAACGTATATGAAAAGTTAACCCTTTCAATTCCCTGATAACAAAATTATGATCAAAATATTTTAAATTCGTTCTCCGGCAACAAACGATTGTGATGTCATGGAAATAAATAGTTATTAGATATGGGAACTACCGTAATACTGTTCCGCTAGAGTCAACATGGAAATAAATCCCTTGATACAACATACGTAATACTGTTCCGCTAGAGTCAACATGGAAATAAATCCCCTGATACAACATACTGATATGCTGATTGCCACATAGTCTGATCCTGATATTACTCCGTCAATATTAGAATTTTTTTTTTTTTAAAAGTTTTACTGATTGTCTAGTTAAACACAGCTACCAGTTCTTCTTTGTGAACATGAATATGTATATGAAAAGTTAACCCTTTCAACTCCCTGATGACAAAATTATGATCAAAATGTTTTAGATTCGTTCCGCGGCAACAAAAGATCGTGATGTTATGGAGAAGGGAGTCAGGGCATTTGTTTCTTACATTCGTGCTTATAAAGAGCATCACTGCTCTTATATTTTCAGGTGAGTAATGTTGACATATGATTTTGCTGTCACTCTGATAAAACATCATTATTGTTGAACTGTTCTCACTCTTACAGGTGGAAAGAACTTGAAATTGGTAAATTAGCCACGGGACATGGCTTATTGCAACTTCCTTTAGTGCCGGAGATAAAACGCCACTCACTATCCACCGTGGGATTTGAACCAGTTAAAGATATCAATTTCGAGGAGATTAGGTTCAGGTAAAAACATTTTAACAGTAACCTTTCTAATTGTCAATATTCATATCTCTGAACAGCTTAAGCTGATAGATGTGTATATAAGAAAAACATCTTGTAATATTTTCTCATCATCTTGAATTATCTCATAGGCTTAGTTTCTTATCTTAGAGTATCTTGTGAGATTCGCTTCTGTATTTCTTAGTTATTATCATGATTTGTTTCCCTATTCAATTAGGATTTGTAGTCTTGTCTCCCTATAAATAGGGGTTACTGCTTAACCATTTAGAATGGTTTGATTGTCATCAAATCTTCAATCATAATTATATTCTACTCTTAATTCTTTTTCTCATGTCATTATCTAAAATCCATATCTTCAACAAGATGAAAGCTCACGAATGAGCTTATTAGGCTGCATTGTCCATATCTTCAGACAAGATAAAGGCTCATGAATGAGCTTGTTATGCTTGAAATATGGACAATGCAAACCTAAACTTGTGCTGAATTTTAATATTTTTTTCCTTTCAAAAATAGAAGTGGCATGGAAAAACCTACTTCTGGTCATAGAGACACTCTTAAATGTGAATACCATGATAAGAACCTTCTCACTTCTAGCTGGTTAGGTGAAAACTCATTAATGGTTGTGAACTTTACAAGCATCAGATGTACAAAAGTTATCTTGGGGTATGAAAAGCACATATTGCTTACACCTGTCTTAGTATTGTCACATTTTTCAAGGGAAGGGCAATTGAATCCAGTAACTTAAATTTGATTTGAAGTTCACTAGTTTAAGGAATCAATTACAACTATATAAAAGTACTTGAGCTCTGCAGTTGGCTCGGGCTACATTATTTGTGATATTTATTAATTTTATAACATTATAAATTTATAATTAAAATATCAAAAGTTAATTGTATAATTAAATATAATTCAAATTAAGCTTGAGATTGGGGTATGAAAATCAAAATTAAGTTGGAGTTTGAGCTTCTTTTTCACACTTCAATAAAAGTTCTCCGTATTTTTTAGTTATGGTAGGAACTTATTCTTTAAGATACTTTGAAGAGGGGAGGGATTAGGAAGTTGTTCTTTTGTATACCAAGTTCTTTGTTGATCTTGATTGAGGTCTTTTTTTATTAAACTTTTTTTTCTTTCTCTGTACACTTTTGCTTTGTTCTTGCAAACATGCTTCTGACTTAAAACTTCAAATTTTATAGGGATAAATCAAGGGAGAAACAAAGGAAGAAAAACCTGCAAGTAAAAAAAGAAGCCAAAGAGAAAGAGCCAAAACCTAAAAAACCAAAGAAAACTCCTGAAGTACCTACTGCCATGAGAAAGCAAACAGCTAAACAAAGACGTGCTAAGCAGACAGTTGAAGATGAGGAAGAGTTGACGCAAGAATACCGGTTGTTGAAGAAATTGAAGAAAGGGACCATAGATGAGGATGAATATGCCAAGTTGACAGGCACTGAGGATTTACTTTGAAAGCAAAGTTTCCATGTCTGATTACGCTGTTATGGATATCATTGTTGGTGTTGTAATGGTGGAGTTCTGGTTGAATGTTCTTAAGATAACCAGTGGACTAGTATATTACAGCATCCTCACATGATTCTATTGGCATCCTCTAAAAGATCTGACATGTATACATCTGTCACTGGTAATGGAACTTAGAGTTCAGAGGACCGACTTCCTTTTTGTTGCCGATAGAGAGACCTTATCAGTCGAATGACATTTACCGATTAATGTACATAGAAAGTGGTGACAGTGCAGAGATTTGGAAAGGTACTAGTCCTTGGATCAGAGAAAGATAGACTTTTATGTTATGAACATCAAGATTAATTTTATCCCAAATTTTGTTTACCCCCACCACTATCTATAGCCTTTTTAATGTCTTTTCATATCTAAATTATTCATGTTCCTTTGTTTAGTCTGATAGGATGCAGGAGTAGGAACTAGAAGCTGGATTATGTTCTACGTATTTGTAACGTTAATAAACAAAGTGTCAAAGTCATATTGAACAATTTTGTTTGGTGTACTCGTTAATATTGTTATTTAATTATGATCCTCGCTTAAATGTAGGTAAACTTCCCTTTTTATGCTTTTAATTTCAACCTAGAGGTGGATTAAGCTTTGAATTTAACTTTGCTAAGATGATTACTTTAATGGAAAGGAATGTTTTCTAACTTCGGAAGTCCTTTGAAGCAAGATCACAAGTCATTTACGAGGCTAAGCAACTGAATGACCAATGATCAATGACTTTACAGTTTAATCAAGTGTTCTTGAAATGTTTTTGAACATTAATCAACATACGTTGAATTTTTGTGTACAAAGTTGAAAATAAGTTATTGACATCTTAATTTTTTGTGTCTAAGCATCTTCAAATATTACCATATAAATTTAAATAAATTGAACATGACAAAAAACAAATAAGTACAATTTTTTCATGGGACTTTAGGTATTGTAGGGCAAGTCTGTTGAGTTTAAATCTCGTGATCAAATGGCCACGGACATGGTCTCCAAGAAGAGGACAAACCCACTTTCTTCCATAGCATGAAATTACTTGGAAGGAAGGACTTAGCCATTGTCATTCGAAGATCTTTAATCCATAATAAATAATACTCTGATAATGATCTTCTCCACAATTGATATGTTCATGGTCTTCTCCACAAATGTGCGTAAAGTAAACGATAATGATCTAACTTATGTATTACTCCACCGACCCCACCACTTAACATCAGATCTTTAATATCAGATTTGTTTTTCAGCATTCCAAAGTTTTTTGTTTTGTTTTGCAAAGACTCGGTAGTCCGAATCTTTTTCGAAACATACATATTATGAGATAAATTGTAAAACTAACATGCCGTATCTAAATCAAGTGGACTGGAATCAAGTAACATGGCCATGAGTCATGACCCCACGAAGAGGACAAGGACCACTTTTTTCCTTGGCATGAAATTACTTGGAAGGAGGAACTTGGCTTATTTGAAGATCTATATGCCTTAAACCAATGAATTGACTTGAAGTCTTGTATGGTCTTCTCCCCTGATGTGTGTAAAGTAAATGATCATTATCTCACTTCTGTATCACTCCACCGACCCCACCACTTCTGTAACTCCGTAGTCTAAAGTTAAATGCACATCACATGCAGTGACTTACATTGCAGTAATGGCAATTGCATTGATGAATGTTTTGTTGATAGAAGACATTAGGAAAACTCAAGGTCTCGCAGCAAAACAAAAACTCATGTTCACTTGAATCATTGTATCGTTGAACTTTGCAAATATTTTCTTATGAATGAATCAAAATGTTGGTAACTTAACTCCATCAAACGGTTTAGCCCTAATTTTTCCTTTTACCAAAAAATGCATGAATTTCTCTCATGCTAAATAACTCAAACTGAAGTTAACCAAACAATGTGCATCGAAGACCTTTATATTCTTGAAATATCCACACAAAGAGCTAAAATGCAAAACATGATTGTAGTGCATCGCTGACAGAAGTGACGAGCCAATTGGTGCACACCGTAGGTGGAACGATCAACCCAACCCAAGATCCAACTACGAGTTTTTTTATTGCAAAAACTTAAATATGCGCTATTGGAGCTGGAATTACCACGTCTGCTGGCACCATACTTGCCTTCCTATGGATCCTCATTAAGGGATACACTAAAAAGTAGTCTCTAAAGTTGCATGGTGATAATTTTAGATTATCATATTTTATGTATGAAGTTTATACGGACGTTTAATTTTGAACAACATTTATTTGAATATATGTTGGGCACGCAAGTGAGTTCTCTTTCAACGCAAGAGTCGCATATTGAACCAACCATACCAACCATTGACTATCACCTTAAGGGCTCAAATCCCTAATCATTTCGGTGTTGCATGGTGATAATTTGTTTATCCTCTTACAAGTTTTATCTTCTTATCTAACACATATTCTTGAGAGAGATAGAGACAAATAAAAGATTAACTACACACAAATGTGTAATATTTCTATCAAATTAAAATGTGTCTCACTAATATTAGTGGTACCATGTTTGTACTACAGTGTTAGAAGTAGCACGACATTAACATGTGAAGTGAAACAACGATTTCATGAATCCTAGACATCTCGAACCTTATATAAACCGCGAATTCTTAATCAAAATCCGAAACATCCTACGCTTCATTTCTCAAACAACCCAAAACCTAACAATGTCAACCCCCAATTCCAGTTCCGAATCAAAACCCTCTCCTCCACCGTTCGATCCAAAACAACCTTCAATCCCAATCTCTTACCCAATCAAAACCCTTCATGAACTCGAATCTCGCTCATATTTCGATTCTTTTCACTACCCTTTTAACAAAGCTTCAGTTCCAATTTCATCTTCATCCTCTAAGTTACCTGATAGACGTAGATTGTTGGTGTGTCATGATATGGCTGGTGGTTACTTAGATGATAAGTGGATTCAAGGTGGTGATAATGTTAATGCTTATTCTATTTGGCATTGGCATTTGATTGATGTTTTTGTTTATTTTTCTCATGATCTTGTTACTCTTCCTCCTACTTGTTGGATCAATACCGCTCATCGACATGGTGTTAAGGTACTAACTTGCTTACTAGCTGGGTTGGAAATGAATCGAGTCGAGTTCAACCTGGTTTTTATTCCAGCTCATTTGGTTGATAAATCAAATTCAATATTGTTGAATTGAGTTTCGAACTAACTTTGAAGCCAGCCACAATTTAATGAAACTATTTAAACAAGAAAAGTTAAAATAAAGTCAAACTGTTACAAAATGATTTCATGTGCTCTTCCAAACAGTATTAAAAAGTGTGTATGTCTGCAGAAAAGTACAATAAGTAAATTCAAAGAGGATCTTGGTTCCATTGTCAATTGATTTGAGTTTTCTACTTTTATTTTTTGAATTTGATGTCACTAATCATTAAAAGAGTTTTGTCTTTTGCTTTTTCTTAAGGTTTATGCCAGACGTGGTATTATTGGTCAGTCAAAAAAATTATTATCGTATTTTTGAAATAAAATCTTAAAAATAGAAAAGATCAAGTGCTAAGAATCATGGATAATGGTGAACCTTATATTTGCTGATATACCTATGCTTAGATTTTATAATATGCCGTTATTTAGAAGTTATCTTTTGAATTTTGATTATAGTTGAGTAGCTTCAATGTCCTATCTTCCACTAGTGGATCTAGAATTGTAATCTGTAAATACTAAATTATTTGACATGAATATTGACTTTTGAAGTCTGTGGCCATTTGAACGACGATAGAAGTTTATTACAATTCTGGCTACATTGTTTTGTGACCATTTGAAACTCATTAATAAATAAAATTTTCGCACATTGTTTCTTCTTTGCTCAACTAACTAGTAGTTTTTCTGGCCACTTATATACTCATGAAGTTGGTTTAATTCAATTGATGTAAGATCATTTGGTAAATGCAAAGTACTTTTCTGATTCTTTTTTGGGAGCTTAGGATTCATGGAGTTTGACTTTATTTCTCACCTGGAGATGTTTCTGACATTATTTATTGACCATGCTTTAATCAGAACAGATGGGTTATTTATCGGTTGTACTCGTTTATTTGATATTTCAGGTGTTGGGGACTTTCATCACGGAATGGGATGAGGGAAAGGCCAACTGTGACGTACTGCTTTCAACAAAGGAGTCTGCACAAATGTACGCAGAACGTCTGGCAGAGCTTGCTGTTCAATTAGGCTTCGACGGGTGGCTAGTAAATATTTTGTTATCTCTATACTTTACAGCAACACATTTTTTATATTCTTGTTAATTATTCAAATTCGTAATGTTTAATTGCAGATAAACATGGAGGTAGAGTTGGATCCGGCACAAATTTCTAACTTGAAAGAGTTTGTCGACCATTTATCATTAACAATGCATTCATCTATACCTGGATCATTAGTGCTGTGGTAAATATCAGAGTTAGCAATTTTCTATTACATTGGGTTGTGCCAAAAGTAGACTTTTATGTGTGTTAATGGTCATGTAGGTATGACAGTGTTACAATTGATGGTAAACTGAATTGGCAAGATCAACTAAACGAATCTAACAAGCCATTCTTTGATATATGTGATGGAATATTTGTAAACTATACATGGAAGGTATTGCTTATCTTTCTTCAACAATGCGATGTTTAATCAGTTGTCGTTTTCCTTAGTTAATTTTATTTTATTACGTAATCCTATAGGAAGACTATCCAAGGATCTCTGCTGCTGTGGCCGGTGATCGGAAGTTCGATGTATACATGGGAATCGATGTATTTGGAAGGAACACATATGGTGGTGGACAGTGGAATGTATGTAATCTACGATATACATATATTTTTTACTGTACTGGCAATATATGTTTTTAATAGGCAAATTTTAAGTGGTTAATTTATTGAGAGAAATTTGTTAGCAGCAGATTGAACTCTGGACCTTTTACATAAAATGCATTCAGCGTCCCAATCCATACCACTTGGCTACACTTTTGGGGTCACTGTATTGGAAAATATAGTATATGTCTGCAACCCCAACATTTTTATTTTGGATGTTCTCTTAATATTATGGATGTCTGCTACCCCAACTTTTTTATAATATACATTTAGCACCCCTCCCACAGTGAAGCAGCCAATTTACCTCTAACTGAATATTAGTTACCAAAAAGATAATTCCCACTTTTGTTTCACAGTGAATTGTTTTTTAAAGATATTTATAAAAACACTTTCTGTTGGAGTTTCTTTTGGGATGCTAAATAGTTTTGAATAGTGGAGTATGTGATTGGTAAAGTAAAAAGGATGTCTTAGCGTTAAATTGTTAATTTCCCTTTTTTTGGTAATTATCTCAATTCTTGTTTCTAGTAATTTCTTAAGTCTGTCATGAATGTCTCAGGCAAATGTTGCTCTTGATGTAATAAGAAAGAATGACGTCTCTGCTGCAATATTTGCGCCTGGATGGGTCTATGAGACAAAGCAACCCCCAGATTTTGTGACTGCTCAGAATAGGTAATTTAGCTATCTATTTTGCAATACCAAAAAATTATTACAAATTTAATATCACAAGCTTTACAATTTGATGCATAATAATATATCGAGAAGGAAAAATCTAAGGCTAGAAGCGGCCATCATTGTAACTACAGAAAGAACATAAAATTGGAGATGGAAAAAAGGCTAGAGGTGAAAGAAATAAAATGATGCACCTATACGATTCAAAATATCTATAAGCAGAAGTCTTTTTGAAGGAAAGAGTATGAGTATAAGCTATAGTTTCCCCACATTTTACTCTTCAATTTCATCAAAGGTTTTCATTTCAATCTGACGGTATCTTTTAAGTTTTAAACTTTCCTAGATTTATTTTAATAGATACAAACAGATTAAACCTCTGTCATTTTTGGCTGTTCAATTTTCTTTTGGAATACATAATGCAATGATTCCACATGATTTGAACCGAAAATTTTCACATGACTAGCATGGTATTTTATTTCAAACCTTTTCTTTCTTGCTTTTCTTTCTGATCATTCCCAATATCAAATATAAATTGTGTGATGATGTTTTAAATGCTTATAGAATTCCTGATCTTTTACATGCTCCAGTTTTGTCATATGGAATAGCCATAAACTGTCGTCTAATAACTTCAGTTTCAAGCTTTTAAGTTCTTTATCCCCCTTCAAGAACCTTAGAAAGTGTTTCTATTTCTATTTCAAATACGCGTTATTTCAAATCATTATAGTCCCTATTTATTTGAGCCTGATTGAGACTTCAAATTATTTTATGCCAACCTCTTAGTGCACTTGCTCTTTTATCGGAGTACGGCAATTCTTTTTGAGCTCAAAAGTCTATATTACAATATTTTTGTTTTCAAAAAAATTTGAAGAAACTTAATTTCTTTGATCATACAAATCCGATTGCTACTGAATAGTCTTTTATACATTTTCAAATGAGTTGTGGTAGTAGGTAACAATTATTATAGGATAAAAGTTTTTTCTTTATATTAATGATGGATATCAAACCTTAAATTTCTTGCTCATGCGTACCAGCATCATTCTTATGCATTCGATATTGCAGTTGGTGGGGCCTTGTGGAGAAATCATGGGGAATACTGCGAAACTTTAGTGGACCACTACCGTTATACACAAATTTTGATCAGGTTAACAATTTCAAATCCATCTAACTTTAGATTGATCAGGTTTCAAAGCCATCTAACTTTTGATCAAATACTTGTGTATCCTATCTTTGTTACTTCAGGGACGTGGTTATCATATTTCAGTTGATGGAAACAATGTATCGGATGCTGCATGGTGCAACATTTCTTGCCAAGGCTTTCAGGTACGCACTTAGTTTGATATATGACCTATATAAAAGACTGTATTCTCCCTTTATTTGAATTACTAGTTTTTTTCATATGAGATTACGGCCAAATTTTAAGTAAGCTAACTTAATAGTAACTGAAACTCAAATTCAATTTGTGAATTGATGATACCAATTTAAGAGTTTTTTTTGTTTTGTTTTTGTTATCTAACTCATATTTGTTTTCAGCCACTCCTTGAGCTTGCCGATCCTACAAATTCTATTCAAGTTACTATAGAGTAAGTGATGGCACAATTCGAAATTTTTAAGATGTTCTTGTAACTGAGAAGTGAGAATTGACCAGAATGTACATACCACATATTGCATCTATTCAAATTAAATTCTCTTATTAAATATTCTAATTTGATAAAAAAAAATTAATATTCTAAAACAACATATGGCTAATCGGAGCAACTCATATTTATATGTAAAACTGTGCATGAAGAAGATTCGTTAAAGGCTTATCATATTGAATTAGGAAGATTTTATCATAGAAATATAATTCATTATTATGAATCTTGATTCGAAATTTTTTGCCATAGTCCTTGCTGGATCTGAGGTATTGTTTTCTTGTTTGCAAATTGCAGTTTGAAGGAAGCATCATTTAGTGGAGGGGGGAACATTACATTTAAAGGATCTCTTGAAGAGCAAACTTACTTTGAGAGGAAAATCCTTCAAGGAGAGTTTCTCTTGGGCGAGGATCCTATCCACTTTATTTATTCTGTAAGCTATAACTTCTTTATGGCAATTGATGAAAATGCTAGTATTTAAAATATGCCATCATATATACTCGTCTAATGCACATTCATTAAGTTCGTCGAAATTATTATATATTAAGCATTCCTATCAGAACCCTCACTTTTCTCATGTTAATAACTGCATGATTGATGCAGGTGAAATCTAATGGCAATTCTTTATTAGGACTAAAGCTTGTGTTCACTTCCAACAGCAACGAAAAAAATGATGTACTTCTCACATCCGGGGAAGTGAATAATCTCTCAAGTAGATTCAACAAAGTAATCACAACACATGAACATAAGGGATTTTCCCCTGGATGGGTTATAAATGAAAGTGCAATTGCAATGAACGAATACACTTTGAACGAAATCCATGCAGTGTGCTACAGATCAAGTTCCTCATTATCAGATTGCAAAGACTGTACCGTGGCTTCTCCATCAGATTATTATGCACTTCTTGGTCATGTAACAATCAAGAATTCCGACTATAAGTCAGATTTTCCTGTTTCGTCTTCCTGGCTAGTTGACGGTAAATATATAAAATGGACATCAGGTTCTGAGGGTTCAAAGACACTTAACATTAAAATTTCATGGACACTGAAAGATGGAAAGAACTACATCTCTCTGAAGTACAACATTTATTTGGTGAAATTATCAAAACAAGTAGGTGGTAATCCGGGTACAACCTTAGAACCGGTGAAGGAGTACCTTGGAGTAGCTCAAGTAAACTGCTTTTATGTTTCTGATCTCGAAGTTCCTTCAGATACTTCTAGTCTCAAGTTTATAATACAGGTTTGTAATGTTGATGGGGCGATTCAGGCATTGGATGAGTCTCCATATTATCAATTGGAGGTTGAAGGTTCCTAAATTGTAATTAGAATGTAACATTATTTCTTCTATAAAGGAAGGATCTATTTTAGATCTGACTTGGCATATATATACTATGCTTATGATGCTGCAAGTAATAAAGCTTATCTTTGCAGTTTATACCTAATAAAAAATGTTTCTATCTTTTTTGGTGAAAGTATAAAAATGCTTCTCATCTAATTTCATACACTATATACAAGTGCAGGACCAAATGCTGAATCTTTATTTTTTAACTTTTTATGTGAAATTGGTAAATTTTTATATTAAACAGCCAAAATTGCTTCCCTGCAACTAATTCTTACGTTGAATGCTACAAGTCTGAAATTAAAGGAGTGAATCACTAACATTTAGCACATGAAAACCAACCAAAAACCAACTATTAGAAGGTGCAATGCTCAGAGTTGAGCAGATTGAGGATTTTTTTGTTGTTGTTAAGATTGATGTCAACAATATAACTGGGATCTGTTGCATTAGAATCTCATGTCTTGTGGATTTTGTTATTAGTTCAACGTTGAATGGATAAAAAGCTCACAGTACTCAAGCCATGAAACTCTAACGTAATTAACTAATCTTTTGGGTTCAACTTTCCTCGTGAGTTTTAAGTTATGACAATTGGTCCATTCATCGACAGTTTAACTACAAAAATAGTTATCTACATGTTCACAACAGGTTACCCACCAAAGATAACTTATTTAGACGAGGCATAATTACTCATGATTCTCAGTTTTGTGTTAGTTGTTACAGCAACACTGAAACAACAATTAATTTGTTTCTGGCATGTAATGTTTTTAGTTTACTTTGACACCTTGTGCGTAATTGACTTGGTATTTCTTCGGCAGATCCTTTTGGTATCACGAAACATTTTCTTCAGTTTGATCACTCAGCAAGTGTTTCAAAAGCTTGGTGATCTATCATGCTTTTAATTTGCCTCTCTTGTGCTTGGGTAATTTGGAATGAACATAATAGCAAGATTGTAACAATAACACATGTTCAACACATCAGCTTATGGATAAAATTAAGTTGTTTTTCTTTTTTGTGGCTGCATGCAAAGTATGCTAATATTACTTATTGTAGTTGGTGGCTTTGTCCTTTTGTTTGCATGGCCATAGGTAAATTTACAACTTTTGTGTTTTTTTGTCCGCTTCTTTTATTTCAATTTGCTTTTGTTGTTAAACATAAGTGTTCTTCTCTGGTACGTCATGTGCTAGAAAGAATGTTTTTTCGGTATTAATATATTTCATTTTACCTTAAAAAAAAACTAATGACTCCACTAAGAATATGAAAATTATCATAAATATATAAATAAGATAATCTGAAAATCTATAATAAATTAAAAAGATATCCAAAATAAAAACTTCTTGAGTGACAATTGAGAAACTGTTAAAAAAAATGTAAGGCTAAAATCATGAAACAAAGGTGGTAAAACTAAATGAATTTTTTTCACTAGTTGATGGAGGAGAAAATTAAAAAATTAATTGTGACTTATGAATAAAAAGAAGATTTTTTTTTTATTTTAATTTCTACCCAACATACCAACCCGTCCTCTCTCATTTTTTAGCGGGTTAGACCGGACGGCAGCCTACTAATAGTTAATAATTAAGTCAGCTCATTGATTAAACAGGACGAATTATATATAGCTGAAAACCAACTCATTTAATCAACTAACATAATTTTTAACTCAAATTCATTTCATAAGGTGTATGAAACAAGTTCAATGACTTAACTGTCAAGTTAAACCTCGAACTCTATTAAAAATTGGTTCACTGTTAGCTCTAATCCTAAATTATATGAGATGTATTACTCATTAGTAAGAAAAAGCTTGATCCAACTTCTATGACTCAAAAAGATGGATTACTTCTGACCACGCCTCTAAGTAAGGATATATATATATACATTACTTTCAAACTTCCATTATTAGCTTCTTTTTTTCTTGAGGTGAAATTTCCATTTTTAGTTGTTTAACAAAAGAAACGTGTATTAATTAATTAACTATTTGCTTTTTAAGGAAAAAAAACAAATATATGTCATGTGCCACTTATTTTCTTGACATTATAGTTAAGACGTTTGACGTTTGATAAAAAAAAAAAAAAAAAAAAGGAAAACGATGCACATGCAGTAATGTTATTGTCACTTTTCCATACATAAAATAAACTACATGTGTAATAATAATAGATAGTATAATATCATGCATTGATAGATAGATGATACTTCTTCTACATGTAAGTCAAAAAATTGCCTCTTCCTTTCTCCCATCAACTTTCTCTAGTTTTTGGGAATTTACTTGGATTTCTTCTCTGCCCCAACACAATTCGCTCCCACCCAACTGAAAATACCATAATGCTGCTGCGTTAGTTAAGTCACACTGCGTGACTTAACTAACGCACGTTGTAATGTATGCGTGACTTAAGTAGCGTTGCGTGAGTTAACTCATGCAGCGTGACTTAAGTCATTTATCAGCAAAACAGAGACAGTGCCTCATTTTTCCAACTTCTCCAAACACGAAATTATCCCCTCCAAGTGTGATTTTCACCGTTCTTGCACCATTCAAAGCCAATTTCCCCCACAATATCAAGTAAGTGATGATTATCCTACTTCATTTCATTTTTTTGGTTGAAATTTTCGAATTTTATAAGAAATTTAATATTTTTAGGTTTATATAAATTTGGCTAAATTTTGCTTGCATGTTAGTTTTTATGATTGTTAGTGATAAATTAAGTTAGGAATAGTATATTAGATGTTGTTTAGAGTGAAATGTGGTGGTTTTAGGGTTTTGAAATTGTTTGATTTGAAGTTGATTGAAATATGGACTCTACGTGTTTGTTAAAATGTCTCAATGAATTTTCTTTTAATTTTTTCAATGTTAATGATGAAATTGGTTAGAAATATGTTTGTTAATGTTGATTATAGTTAGTTTGACTATAATGTGGTAGTTTACGGATTGCATTGACACTGGTGAAATATTAGTGTTGTTGTTGAATTGCTAGAAATGACATAATGTTCGTGTGAAAATGTGCCATTGATATTTTGCTTTTTGAAATGTTGTGCAGATAAGTCTCGGAGGAATACGTCTCAGAGACCGTCTGAGCCGCCTCAGGATAAGAGTGACAAATTTAGGGCAAGGAGGCCTGCCCCTACTGGTAGTTTACGGAGGGAGAAACAAGCATTACGCCCTCCTATGGCTGGTCGAGGGAGAGGTGGGAGAACGAGACTTGGTAGAGTTGATGCTGCTGGGGGACCAACGTCACAAAAGGGTCCATCCCAGACGGTGGACTCGACACAGTATCAGCAGGATTATGAGGTGTATGAGCAGACACAGGATCAGGCGTATCATTTTGAGGAGCCTCAGCCTCACCTGTATCAGTTTGATGCGTATCAGCATCATCAGTATGAGGATCATTATGAGCAACCTCATATTGAGCAGGAGCAACCTCATATTGAGTAGCCTCAACAGCAGGATGATATTGAGCAGCCTCAACAGCATGATGGTGGGGGTCGTTTTCAGGGGGTGCCAAGGGTGGTGTACGAGGCCGGACCGGACGGCTATGCCGGGGGCCTTATGAGCTCACGCTTTTACCTCACTTTGGTGGACATATGGCATGTAGGATTTGGGTCGATGCCGATGTAAGTATATTTTAATGTTTATCTTATTTCTTTTACTATTTATACAACTTATTCTAATTATTATTGTACTTATTTAATGTTAGAATTAAAATTTATGTTAGAATATATTTAATGTTTATTTTACTTATTATTTATTTAACGGTGTTGTTTGTTGTTTTTTGTTTT
>Ga0228711_1004461_pt1 | contig 21534 bp, 6 predicted proteins | sample MedpolnodulmetaG_2_FD_177996 | JGI IMG/M metagenome (GOLD analysis project Ga0228711, IMG submission 177996) | Root nodule microbial communities from Medicago polymorpha collected in Santa Monica, California, United States - brown nodules | ecosystem: Host-associated > Plants > Roots > Nodule... | reverse complement strand
TGCTTTTATTCCTTTTTTTTTTTTGATTTTTTTTTTTTTGTTTTGCTTTTATACCTTTGTTGTATTTGATTGTACCAAAATTTGATCAAATGGCAAAGGTCAGCATTGGAATTTTTAATATTTAATTCGATCTAAAAGTGAATAATATTTAATAAGAAAGTTAGATTTGGAATTTTTTTTACAAAGGTTAACCAAAATTTGCACAAATGACAACCGGTAAAAGTACGTCTGACCTTTAGTTTTATAAATAAATTTTGGTTAAAATTTGTTGAAGACAAAATAAATTAAAAAATAAAGTAGCAATCAAGATTTGGGAACTTAATAGATTATCAAAGGATTTCCTATAAAAAAAAATTCAAAGGATACATAATCTCCAATTTGGAAGTTTGAAATGGCAATTGAAATTAAGAAGAAAAAAAAATAAATTAAGTTAACAATTGTTATAGAGAAATGATAACAAATACTACTTCAAGAGCAATTGTTAACTAATAAGTGAAATTTGAAATGGCAATTGGAATTTTTTAATATTTTAATGTGTTATAACAACTACGAGGATAAAATTTTCAATTTTCACTTATTAGTTAACAATTGCACCTGAAGTAGTATTTGTTAGCATTTCTCTGTATCAATTACTATTACTATTAACTACTTCATCTGTTTCAAAAAACATGTCGCAATTTTACAATGTGCACATAACTTATTTTGACTATATTTTTTAACTAATATATAAATACAAATGTTAACATGTAAGATGTTGTTTGAATATATTTAAGATGTTACCATTAATATCTTTGACTATATTTTTTTCACTAATATCTTTATAATTTTTTATTATATATAATTAAAGAAATTAATAGTCAAAGCTGTGTATTGACATGTGTGCATTGGTTAAGTGTGACATGTATTTTGAAACGGAAGGAATATATGATACAGTTGACTCTGTCACTTATGTTGATGCATAATTTTGATCTTAAATATTTTTAATGATCTATTAAAAAAAATTATAAAAATTTGATATTTTAAAAATATTCGTCGTGACAAATCTAACATCTTGTTATGAATATTATAAGTGGATGTCCATATAGCAATTGGGTTATTGGGTCATATGGGCTATATTATATTTGTCCACCAAGTCATTGTATTTCTCTATAAATAGAGCTCATATGTAATCTAATGATAGACCACAAGAGAATAATAGAATCATCTCTCTTCTTTTTCTTCATCCTTCTCTACTTCTCTCTTCTTTATTCATGTTCCTATTTCTTTAGTTTCATAACACATCTTATATTTTATAATTTGTCTTTGTATGTTAATAAAAAAAAATATAATCAAAATATGTTACATAGATAGCATACATTTTTAAAATACATCATTTAAAATAGAGAGGATGGAATAATATCAAGCAAAGACGAAGCATGAAACAAAAGTAGAATTGGGTTGAAAAATAGATGGTACTTTAGAATCTTAATGGATATTTTTGTCGTAATGATGTGACATGCGAAATGTGCAGTGGTACTTTAGAATTGGTTGTTCACGTGATCTCATCTAATCTCATAGTTTAGTATAGAGATTTTTATCATTTTCTAGTTCTCTAAAACTTTTCATTTTAATTCTTTTAATTTCAATATAGTAGATATCAAATGCATTTTCTCCGTTTGTTTATATGGTATACATAGAATTTTTAGGGGTCAAGTAAACTTCAATCAATAAAAGACTATATGGAAAAATGTAGGTTAAAAAGTGTATTTTTTTACGGAAGGTTAAAAAGTGTGTTATTAGTGCTAATCAAGTTTTAAATGGAGTCTTTTCTTTAAAAAAAAATGTAGTCTTGTAAAAAAAAAAGTTTTCAAAGGAGTATTATTTTTAATTTCTCTAAAACTTTTTATTTATTTTTAATTTTCAATATGGTAGACACGAACGTGTCTGCATTTTTCATAATCTATTTCTTTTTGGGTCCTATTAGTACTCTTTTATAAGGTTGATATTTTTTTTTAAAGATAAGAGGCTGATATTAGTATTCCCTAAAAAATAAAGGCTAGTATTAGTATATTTTAGTGATATTGATATGTGAATGCCTGGATAGAAGACTGAACTATTTTTCTTATGAAATTGAACACTCAATTTTTTTATTACTTCAATTATTCACTTCTCAATCAGCCATCAAACAAACATTATCTCTTTGCCAATACACTCTTTACATATTGTCTTCAATCTTCACTGGCAAATGTCTCAAGAGTATCTCCAATAATGCAAGACATCATCAATGTATTAAGTGGAGTCTATAATGTTCACTTTAAAATAACTCCTTTATTTCTCTCTAGTGGTACCACTCTTAATAAATCATGATCAATCTACAACTTTAACTTACTTACATTTAATGGGTTTTACAAATGTGATTTTTTTTTTTGTTGGTGACCATTACTTCATCAAAGACCATTATTCTATATTGGCGAACTCCAAGTGGACAAGCTTGATCAAGGAACCTCCGATGGAGGTTCTCTAAACACATATATTAAGATTAACATGTTAAAAATATCTTTATTGTGGACCATGTCTTTTCAAACACAAGTTACTTTTTTGCAAGTTTATTGGTCTGGTCTACTTAAATAAAAATAAATTCTAATTTCGAGAATTGATTTTATGAAAAATTATAATATGAAGCTTTTTTGTACCAAAAAATGAATAATATGAAGCTTTTACGAAAAGTTAAAATTTATCCTGAAATTTTCATGGTGTTGATCATAGCGAGCTTCCTTCTCTACTTCATTTTGCCTGTAATCGTCTACCCTTTTATGTTGGATTCTCACTTCAGGTTTAAGACGTGTATTGGTTGTTGTTGAATTTTAGGCATGATAAAACTCTTAGAGCATCCACAATTGGGGAGTCTTAAACATCTAAGACTTGAAAAATGATAGATAGACCACTCAATTTTGTACACACTTTGTACACTGCTGATGTGGCAAGGTGGAATTCATTTTTTATAGAAAAATAATACAAAACAAAAATTAAAACAAAAAAACTAAAAAAGATTATCAGTGTACCTCTCTTTCTCTCTCACTCGTCCCAAATTATCAGTGGTGGATGGAGTGGGGCCGAGGGTGGTGGATGGAGGTCGTTTAAAGGGATAAAAGGTGGGGAGATCCAATGGGATGAAGACGGTGACGACGGTGGTGGTGCGTGTGGCCGTGACTGCAATGGTGTTAGTCGTAACTGTCGAAAGGGCGACCAACGACAATGGTGATGATCATGATTGAGCATGGTGATGCGTGGCCGATGACCGGCGAATGTGAAGGTCGGAGAGAGTGACATAGTGAACACGATGAGAAGTGGGGAAAATGGTAGGAGAAGAAGATGGTAGTTTCTAAGGATTTTACAAAACTGCCCTTCATTTAATTATAAAAAATCAAAATTGCCTTGCCACATGGGGGTGTATAAGGGGAGGTTGCCAGCCAGGGATGTCAACGTATAATGACTCTTAAGACTTTGTACTTATTAGGTACCTTCATTGGGAAGAAAAATTGTTGGGGTCTTATAAGACCCGGTGTCTTACTTATGACCTCCAATCTTAAGTGGGACTCGCGCTTTTTTCATATTAAAAAATTGAAATGTAATTGTATAAAGTTATTGATAGTTGATTAGTGAGTCTCATTTAAGAAATTTGTGTGAGATCTAAGTTGGAGGGATTGAGTATTCATTAGGTACTACTATTAAAAAATTATAAATGAGTGATGTATACACATGTGACCCATTTAAGTACTAAAAGTGAGATCTAAGGTTGATTTTCTATTTTGTTGGTGTCACATTGGAAGGCTGATTACTTTTCAATTTCGGATCGAAACATCACAAACTAATTTTTTGAAAGTTTTGTTATTTTTACCAACATCCAATGACCATATTTATTACCCTCATCATTAGGTTCCATAACTTGTGGCGTGATTTGTCGGATCTTATTTACAGGTGTTGGTCAGGAATTGTTGTTGGCTATGGTAGGGACTTAAGACTTATTTGGTTGCAAGATAGGTCGAGTTGCATCTGATGTCGTTGTAGGAATGTTTTTTTTGGACAATTTGTAAGCATGTGTCCATATTTTCCACAATGAAAGCATATGGAGTGAAGACCCTCATACCCCAAAATAAACTTGTAGCCTATAACCATGATGAAAGGAACTAATGGGTTTAAGGTCAATTTTGACACATATGTGAGCATACTTACCTCAAGAATGAATCGGGGTTGTCCTATTATTTTTTGACATGGTCCGAAGCTTCGGTCCAATTCAGAAACTTAACACTATACAAATCTAAAGTAAGATGAAGGATGCGAATCAAAACTGACATTACTTTTGTAACTTCAAGCTATTATAGGAACATGAGCGAACATCATTGGACAATGATGCTATGATCAGCAACGACTGTCTGCCCCTCAAAACGAGTATGTTCATTCGTTGTCAGCAAGGCAAATTGCCAAACCTGCTTTACGTGGTGCAGAATCAACGCTCACAGTAGATTTTTCTTATGAGAACATGCAACTACGTTGCATGAGTTGAACTACTACATCTTAAAATATATTCAAGAGTTTTTCCTTATAGAAAAATAATTTATGACCATTTGTCCCATTCATCATCTACAAGGTGTATACCATTTGTTCAATTAAACATCAGTAAGGTGAATCGTCAAACCTGCTCGATGCGGCGTAGAGTCGGCTCTCACAATAGATTTTTCATTCCCATCACCTTGACTAACAAAGTCATTTTTCAAGGTGTATACCATTTGTTCCGTTCATCATCAACAAGGTGAATTGCCATACCCAGTGGTGGAGCCATGAATTTTATAGAGCCTGAGCAAAAATTGCATATTTCCTGCGGATAATTTTATAGACTTCCCATATAATGTTATTTTCTTTCCGCGGATAATTGCACATTTCCTACTGATATACCTTTCCTGCGGATCCTAAAATCCCAAGGAAACAATTACCCACGAAAGTATTACATTTACCTGGGAACCTAAATCCTTGGCAAAATTCGTAGGAAAAGCGAGAGGTTCTAGTAATGGCTGGGCTTGCTACAAAGAAAGTAGAAGCTGAGCCTGGGCTAGTGCCCAGGCTAGCTGGGGGGTGGCTCCGCCCCTAGCCATACCTGCTTTATGTGGTGTAGAATTGACAGTTACAATAGATTATTCTTCTGAGAACGTGTGACTAAGTTGCATGAGTTAAATTACTACATCTCAAAATATATTCAACATTTTTTCCTTATACGAAAATAGTTAGCAACCATTTGTTCCATTCATCATCATCAGCAATGCAAATCGCCAAATCTGCTCGATGCAGTGTAGAGTCGACGACACTAACAATAATTTTTTCTTTTGCGACCATGCAACTACGTTGCATGGGTTGAACTACAACATCTCTAGATACGTTCAACAATTTTTCATTATAGAAAAACCATCTCAGACCGCTCTCGTTAACTTCATCTTCAAGATCTCCTTCCTTTTAATTGCTCAACAATTTTTAATTACGTTTAGAGAATATCCTTCTCCTCCAAACATCATGTAGGTTAAATTCACCATTGAAATCCTCATCAAGATAAAAAATCACAAGTTAACATTTTTCTTGTTGATTAAATATATCTATCACCAAAAATAATAAATGCACGTGACTGACCTGCATTCATTAAAATAAAAAGATATGTACAACACTTACATGCCAGTCGATGATTACTTCAAAAAAACCAGCTATACAGTACTATACCTTTTAGAGCATGGTGAGGTCATTTCCGTAAATAAAATACAAAGAGAAGGGTATGATTGAATCACTAACCTAGAGACCATAACCAAAAAGCAAACCCACCCTTTTCTCTCTCACATCGGTCTCCGCAACTTCACACACACACACTCTCTCTCTCTAAAGTTCGAAAGTGACGGCCGTCTTACTTCACTCAAAGCTAACGCTAACTCGAACACTTAACTCCTTCTTCTTCATTTCTTCCCAAAATCGCTTATTTCATAACTCACTTTCAACTTAAGTCTCCGCATTCATTCAACTCTACTCGGTAATTACCTTTCTCTATCTCTTCTCATAATCGCTTTTCTATCATCATGCTTTTTTTCCTTTTTCTTTTCTTCTAATTTTTTAATCGCTTATTTTGACTTCGATCATAACCTAGTAAGAATCATCATTATCGCAATGTACTTCATCTTTTTTTCTTACTTGCATGTTATATCATCGTACTTTTCTTCTCTTCCAGAATCGTTTTCATCGCAATGTGCTTGATCTTTGCATTCATCGTTTATTATATATTTTTTTACATTATTTTGCTAATTAATCATGTTTAATGATATTTATTAACCAAGATTATGAAAATCAGTGCTGTACGATATGATATTTGTATTTTTTTTTTTCTTGCCGAGAACTTTATTATTATGACGATGTTACCCCTGCACGAGATTAGTACTATAATCTATGACCTTATTATATGGTGTTAATTTATAGAGTACTTTTTTTTTTTATTGCAGGTTTAACTGAAATCTTCTGGGAGTGAAATTAGTTTTTTCAGGCACAAAGTTTCACGGTTAGGTCATTCGTAGGACAACCTTGGACGCAGCTTATCACTGCGCCCAAGCTTTTGAAGGTATTATTATGAAACATCGTGAATGCATCTTCTGATGTGTGATTTTCATATGAGATGTAATGTATAATCTCTCACCATTATAAATGAGAGAGAACCATTTTAAAAATTTAAATAATATGTTTCTCTCTCTCATTTTTAATGGTCGGAGATTACTCATTATCGTGTCATGTGAAAATCACACGAGACATGAGCGGATTCATTCTCGATAATACCTGTTTCTAGAAGTCTTTTCTATCAATAATTTTGTTCATCTTTGGCATATTATTTGATTTCTTGATTTCTTTTGTTGAAAAGTCAACCATTTAAAATGTTTTCCTGATTTGCTCAGTTTGCTATTAACAAAACAGTTGCTACTTTGTATTTTTTCGCTCTTGACGTAACTTGCCGAATATTATTGATGACGTTGAATTTGAATATTATAAGAAAAATATTTTCCTTTTGTTTTAAATTTATGTTGTTATATGCGGCTGGTGCAGCCGCAGTAGCTGCGTGGTAAATATTGAAGTCAGCGCGGTGAGTATTGAGGTCAGCGCGGTAAGTATTGAGGTCAGCGCTCCCAGCCAAATTGGAGTGGCGCAGACGAGTGATGCAGCGAGAGAGGTTAGGATTGTGGGCACCATTGTCGATTGGATCAGAGTTGACGCGGGTCTAAGCAGTTGGTACAACTATCTACAGCAATTTTCTGACTCACGATTTTCTGCCTCTCCCATCTTGCATATCTCTGTGTGCAGTCTTCTCTCTCCGAAGAAGGAGAAGAAATGAAAGAAAAACTGTGAAGATTGATTGCACGGTGCTTCTGCCAAAAGTGGCGGCCCCTGATGGGAGAAGAGAAAGCCAGGGTTGGGACGTTGACTATTTGCCTCTTTCATAAGCCGCCCGTGTTGCTCCAAATCCCCCTTACCCACCGGTAGCAAGCTCCCGGTGCCCTTTTTTTCACTCTAACGGGAGATAAGTTCCGACAGGCTTATTTTCAGTTTTGAGCAACATGGGAGGGGGAGACGGATTGTCCCCTTTCGACCTAACCTAACAGGATCAGTTAATATTCTGTCCTTTTTGTTTCCACTTTCTTTTTTAAGTTTTTTTTTACTGTTTTGCTGTATATAATCAATTAATTCACCGCGCAATCAGAGATTGATAACAGTTTAAATATTTGATTTGATTGTTCATTTATTTTTAACGAGTATATATAATATATCCTGCTGCATCCAGTCGTTAGTTTTTATAAAATCTGTCATATTTGCATATGTTTCATAGCCGTATCCATGCAACCTAGACTTAGCTAGCAAACACACATGTGCAGCTTTGGGCGCATAATTTCACTCGCTTGTTCTTTGAGATAATTTTGTCAACACTTGTATTAATATTTTGAAAATGAATAGGCTGCTTTCAGTTTCCTGCGAAGTGCAAGTTTACCGAATTCCATGGATGATGAAGACCTGGCTACAGTGCACAAAGTGCCATCTGCTCTCATAAAAGCGATAAAGTTTGAGGTTTTAACTGGAGAAGATATAGTTAAGTATATTCTTGTTCTTATATCTATATCAACTCTGCAGTTATTCTGTGTATCAGATTACTGTTAGTTTAGCAGTGGAATTAGGTCAATTGCATGTACTTGCATGTAAGATGGAAACGCAGTGGAGGGTGGGTTGAAAATACATTCTTGTTTGGGTGGATTGGTTACCTTTAACCTATAAAGGGAGACAAGCCTATTTTGTGGAATGGATTATCAATCAGAAATCGTTTTGATTGACATGTAACTTATTGGTCTCATATTTATGTTATTTAGTTTTACGCCTGCAGGAGAAGATCTCAGCCTTGGAGATAAATGCACCTGGACAAGTCACTTGTTCTGATCTGGGACTTCCAAATTCTTCTTATGGGTGCACGACATGTGGTTCAAAAGATAGAAAGTCGTGTGAAGGTGTGGATGAACATATTATATGGAAAATTGGTTTAGAGATTTGTGGTATGATTTTTTAAATCTACTAGATGTTGATCAATTAGTCTATTATTTCAGGTCATTTTGGAGCTATCAAATTTCCTTTTACCATACTACATCCATACTTCATGGCAGAGATTGCAGAAATCTTGCAAAAGATTTGCCCTGCATGTAAATCTATTCGACAAGAATTACGTGTTAAGGTCTGGTATCTTTTACTTCTACCAACATTCGCACAGTTCATCTGGTTTTGTTACAACACAGACTTAGACCACGTCATTTTGTATAGAATTTCATATAATCAATTTGCCTTTCTATCTTGAGATGCTTAAATTATATGGCAACTTATCAGGGTTTTATTTATCTTTCCAAAATATTTCCCAAGTTTTAAGTTATATGAGATTCTCAAGTACAATAAGACATTCACTGAAGAAGTATGCATGCTTAAGTACAATGGTACCTGTAGTCTTTGCTCCCAACTGTCCAAAAAAAATAATCCTATAATTTTGAATTTTCTACGGATGTTTGTTTGCATGTTACTTTTATGTAGGTTGTCCGTTTGGATTTGCAATTTTTCTTGTTATCTGCTTCCTATTGTTAAGGTTCTATTTCATGCTTACAGCGTGCTAAATCACTCCTTGGATACAATAATCAGCCCAAAGGTTGCAAATATTGTTGTGTAAGTTTATTTTACGATCTTCCTTGATTCACTCTGAAATAAATTTATTTACTTCCCCTCTTTTTATTTTTATTTTTTACCACTCTAAGACAGCTTATGCATCAAAATAGGGAAACGGTATGGGTCGTTATCCTGCCATGAAATTCAGAGTTTCATCCAATGATTTCTTCAGGAGAACTGCGATAATTGTTGAAGTAAATGATATATCTTTAAATAAGAAAAGAAATTTGGGGCGAGGATTACCAGCAGATTATTGGGACTTTATCCTTGGAGATGTTCAACAAGAAGAAAATCATGTAAATAGAAAGGTTTTATCACCCGTTCAGGTAATACTTTTACATTCATGTTGTACTTTTGTATCATTATCCTTTGGTACTATGAATTTGCACTATATTAAAATTCATTCTTTGCTAGAAGGGTACTGGTATGTATGCTCCTTGATATTATAATTGATAACGAATGGAGTTATGTGCTGTGTTCAGCTCAACTGCTTGTTAGCGCCTCTAATGAAGACGCTGCTTCAAAAGCCTAAATTGGCGTCACATTTAATGTATACAAATTGTTTATCATATGCAAATTTGAGAAGTCCAAAAACATTCATGTGGTGATTTTTACGTCTGCTAAAAATGAGACAGGGATGGTACTATTATATATCTAATCTTAAAATGGTCCGAAACAAATTTATTCATTACTGATTGAAGAAGTAGGATTCAAACTTGTTTGTTAGACTTTAGTTACTTGGTCTGTATTTATTACTTTATTGTGATCCACCATACCTTGAAGAGTACCTATTGATGTTTTATGGATTGACTGGGAATGACCTGCTAAAATAAACAGTTCATTTCTTTCAATAGAAGAAAATTCCCCTTTTCAAGGTCCTGAATCTTATGATATTCTAATTTATTGACTCATTTTACTTCTGTGGTCATTATTGTTTTCTGGTGCTTGATTTATATAAATTTTATATTTCCTTTTTGACATTCAGGTTGAGAATTTATTGAGTGGTGTTGATCCGAACTTCATAGAAAAGTTTATTCCAAGCATGGATTTGGTTGGTCTCAGTTGCTTCCTGGTGGCACCGAATTGTCATCGTGTGACAGAAGTCCCTCATCGACTTTCGGGGGGATATCCATTGAGTTTCGTAAGTGGATTCTTCCTCTTTCTATTAGTCCTTATTATTTATAAGCCGTCACTGGAGTTCCAATTTTTAATATGGTGTTCTGTCCGGTTAAATACTTGTAGGACAATAGGACCAGGGCTTGCAAGAAATTGGTTGATTTCAGGGGTACAGCAAATGAGTTAAGTTCTCGTGTTTTGGATTGCCTGAGATTTTCCAAGGCAAGTTTCTCTGTTGCTTCATCCTTTGTTTTTCCCACTTAGTCAAAATTACACTTGTTGCTTATGGCTTTACTTTAAAATGCAGATAAATCCTGACAGAACGCCAGTTAATATTTTTACTGAGTTGCAACAAAGAAAAGTTGGAGAAAATGCTTGCAATTCGTCTGGTTTAAGATGGATGAAAGACGTCGTTCTTGGAAAACGCAACGACAGTACGTTCCGTACTGTGGTTGTTGGTGATCCAGACCTTGAGCTTAGTGAAATTGGTATACCCTGTCAAATTGCAGAAGCTTTGCAGGTTTCTGAGTATGTCAATCGGCAGAACAGGCAAAATTTGCTTTATTGTTGTGAGCTGCGTTTGTTAGAGAAGGGGCAGATAAATGTTCGCAGAAATGGTAATCCAGTAGTTTTGTATAAAAAACAAGATTTGCAGATAGGAGACATATTTTATCGGCCTCTTGTTGATGGGGACAAAGTGTTGATAAATAGGCCTCCTTCCATACACCAACACTCGATGATTGCTCTCACAGTTAGGGTTCTTCCAATATCTTCCGTAGTATCTATTAACCCAATCTGCTGTTCACCTCTGCGTGGGGATTTTGACGGCGACTGCCTTCACGGGTATATTCCACAATCTGTTGGTGCAAGAGTGGAGCTTAACGAGCTGGTTGCTTTGGACAGGCAACTGATTAATGGGCAAAGTGGTGGAAATTTGCTTTCACTTTCCCAGGATAGTTTAACTGCTGCACATTTGCTGTTGGAAGATGGTGTAGGTTTTAGTATTTACCAAGTGCAGCAGCTTGAAATGCTATGCGATAAAGAATTAACATCTCCTGCAATTTTTAAAGCTCCTTCAAGTAATACCCCGTTTTGGAGTGGCAAACAATTGTTCAGCATGCTTTTGCCTTCTAAATTTGACTATGCCTTTCCTTCAAATGATGTTTTTGTTAAAGACGGAGAGCTGATATCTTGTTCCGAGGCTTCTGGGTGGTTACGTGATTCAGAGAACAATGTTTTCCAAAGTCTTGTGGAACATTTTCAAGGGAAGACTTTGGACGTATTGCATGGTGCACAGAAAGCTCTTTGTGAGTGGTTGTCTATGACAGGGTTTAGTGTTTCCCTCTCAGATCTGTACCTTTCTTCTGATTCCTATGCACGGAAAAACATGATGGAGGAAATCTCCTATGGCTTACGAGTAGCAGAACAGGCTTGTGATTTCAACCAGTTATTGGTAGATCATTACTCTGATTTTCTTTCAGCAAGTCCAGAAGAGAATGAAAATTTTGTGACTGTTGATGTGGATCGTCTGAATCATGAAAGGCAAATATCTGCTGCTCTAAGTCAAGCGTCGGTTGATGCTTTTAGACATGTTTTCCGCAATATTCAGAGTTTAGCTGATAAGCATGCGTGCAAGGACAATTCTTTCCTCGCTATGTTTAAGGCTGGAAGCAAGGGTAATTTACTGAAATTAGTGCAACATTCCATGTGCCTTGGATTGCAACATTCTCTGGTTCGCTTGTCATACAGAATTCCCCGTGAACTTTCATGTGCTGGTTGGAACAGTCAAAAGGGGCTTCATTCAGTGGAGATGTCTTCAGATACTCTTGAACCAAACCAGTCTTACATTGCTCATGCTGTGGTTGAAAGCTCTTTTCTTACTGGGTTGAATCCACTCGAATGTTTTGTTCATTCAGTGACAAACCGTGATAGCTCTTTCAGTGACAACGCAGACCTTCCTGGGACATTGACCCGTAGACTTATGTTCTTCATGCGTGATATGTATGATGCATATGATGGAACAGTGAGAAACTTATATGGCAATCAACTTATACAGTTTTCTTATGATGCCGAAGAGGATTCATCTTGTGATAGCTATTTTCGAGAGGATATTATAGGTGGCGAGCCAGTCGGAGCGCTTTCTGCCTGTGCGGTTTCTGAGGCTGCATACAGTGCTTTGAGTCAACCTATTAGTCTACTTGAAGCATCACCGTTGCTGAACTTAAAAAATGTTCTAGAGTGTGGTTCAAGGAAAAAAGGTGGTGATCAGACCGTGTCTTTATTTTTGTCTGAGAAAATTGGTAAACAAAGAAATGGGTTTGAGTATGCAGCACTAGAAGTTAAGAATTATTTGGAAAGATATATGTTCTCAAACATTGTTTCTACTGTCATGATAATATTCACCCCACTGCATTGCAGTCAAGTCAAATACAGTCCTTGGGTTTGCCATTTTCATTTAGACAAGGAAAATGTAACAAGAAGAAAATTAGAAGTGCATTCTATCATTGACTCTCTTTACCAGCAATATGACTCCTTCAGAAGAGAGTCAAAAGTCATTCTTCCCAGTTTGAAAATATCAAGCAAGTAAGTTTCTTCCATTCTGGTACTTCAAGCATTGTCTTTTGTCACTGATTGAGATATTCACTGTTCATAATGACTTTAAAAACATTGTTGCTTTATAAATTTCTGATTCTGCCCACTGTCTCTTATCCCAGAGTTCTATATTTGATTTGCTTTGTATTCTCAGCATTGAATGTTATTTAGACTACATCTAGGCATATTCTTCCTCTGTTTTCCTTATATTATATCATGATTCAGTAACTTGTCTTCCTTTCTACATTTCATGCAAACTTTGGGACTTTTAATTATTTTGGTACCGCACTCCCTTAAGTAAAACTGAAGTCCTCTTGCTTTGGTAAAATTTGATACAGAACTAAAAGAACCTTCTCAAATAATAGAATGGAAGAGAAAGGTTGAAAATCAGAAATTAGGGTAGACAAGTACTGGATAATCTAAAACTGTGATTTAGTTTAATGCAACTACGCACTCAAAATTTCAATTACAACAAGGCCACTACAGAGGAATTTGGATATTTTAGTCTAATAATTTTCAATATCAATTGCGGGTTAACTTTTTACATTCAGTATTGTTTTATAGACCAGATACATGTTGTATGTTATAAATCTTTTATAAGAGTGTGTTTTGTCACGAAAATCGAGGCCTAACTCATCCTTACAAAACCGGCTTGTATGGTGAGGAGTGCCCCATCTTTATAAACTCTTCTTAAGAATCCTATCTATCTGATGTGGGACTAAATCCCACCGAGTGTTGGCCGCTAACACACCCCCTCACGCTTCAGCCCGGCCCAATAGGCCTGAAGTGTGAACGATGAAGGATGCCCAACGATAGACCCGATAGGCTCTGATACCATGTAACGGAAATCGAGGCCTAACTCATCCTTACAAACCGGCTTGTATGGTGAGGAGTGCCTCATCGTTATAAACTCTTCTCAAGAATCCTATCTATCCGATGTGGGACTAAATCCCACCGAGTGTTGGCCGCTAACATGTTTGGCCCTATTTTTTTGAGGTTTTAAAGTTACTTTTAGGATAAAGTTAAAAATTAGAACTTAGAAGTTAAAAGTTGTTTGCTATTTGTCGTTTTTTTTTTCAATTTTATTAATACTTCTGGGTTAAAATCTGTTTGGTAATTATTTCTTAAAGAGCTTTGAGATTTTATTGTAAATTATCATAAATCATATAAAAACCTTTTTTTTATAAAAAAACTAAATTTTCAACAGACCTGATTTTTGTCGGGGACGGCCCTGTCAATATTGTTTGATCTCTACATCTTTATTATAAAAAATGTACTGTCAAGCACTGATATTATTGTCTAAATCCAAACCCAAATTTACAAATACATAGAATTAGGGTATGGCAGGTTTGGTGGGAACTCCTATAAAATAAATATAAGGTTTAGTGGAAATTGTGTAATGAGATACACAATAAAGTAGAATAAAAGAAAAAATGTCCCCTGAGGAAATCGAATGGTGAAGCATTCTGCAAAATGCCATGTAAGTTGGTTTGAAGTTGATTTCAACATCTTATTTTGAAAGTCACTTCTATTTGGTTTTCTTCATTACAAATAAGATACTTTATTTTTTTTATAAAGAGCTTTATTAAAATTGTGTTTGGCCCTACTTCTCTGTAGAATTGGAAGAGAAGTAGAAAATAAGGAGGGCCAAACATGCTTTAAGTGTCAAGGTAATTTTGAGTTTCAATTTTGATCAAGAATAGAGGACATGGGTGATTGACTAAACTATAATTTTGTGACCCTTCATGAAAAATGATTTTTTGCCGATATTTAATGAATTTTGTGAATTTTATGAAGTTATAATTCTATATGGTCATAGAAGAATAACCGAAGCCAGTATTCTTATTGTAGTTGATTCTGAAGGAATCTTTGTTTATCTTTTAGCATTGAAGTTACTATTGCCACAATTTGCTGAAATTGGGACCGGTCACTTCTCAAGAAGAGGAATACTGTGTTCTTGCTGTATATAACAAATAAAGAATCATATATTCAGTAGTTACACGTGCACACACATCTATGACCCAGTACCTACTGAAATGTAAATCATGCCATATGAAAGCGATGATAGGCAGTGTAATCCCTTGCTGATATGTTGAGGGATTAGATAACTTTTGTTTCATTGATATTTTTCAAATTTGTTGTTGTTTATGTTTCTTTATGTTTCATTTTCAAGTTAAGGAGGGAGCCCTTTTCCTTCTAACCACGTTTAATTTATCTTCTTTTATCAAAATGATTATGATTTTAACAGTTTCTATATCTAAGTTTTTCTGCTTAAATTCTCATTCTTGCTTGGAGCTTTTACCATGGCTACTAACCAAGTCAATGAAATAGCAGGAAATGGTGCGTAGATTACAAGGCTAATGAAGGTGGAGAAACCTCTGTTGGTAATGAAAAAGACGGTGAAGATTGCATCACTGTCGCAGTTGTCGAAGACTCTAAAAATTCTGTACAACTGGACTCTGTTCGGAAGAGTCTGATACCTTTCCTTCTGCAAACAGCTATAAAAGGTCTGTAGTAATATAATCAGAATATCATGTGGAGGTTAAAATGATGATTTTTAAATGAGCCTTTTAGAGAATCTATTTCCAGGACATTTCTTTAACTGTTGTTCTAGTTCAAATTTTGTTTCCGCTACATAATGACCGTTGAGTTTTTCTGTATCATCATATCTATTTGATGTTTCCAACTTCAATTCATTAAACTCTTGCTTAATTGGCTATTTTGAAAGCTTGATGGAGCTAAAAATGTGTTTTTTTCCTCTTTTCTTTTTGGGTCATGGAGTTCAAGCGTAGTTGTATAAATAAGCCAGGTTCGTCCTGGTCACGGGATTAGGTCACTGCATGATCAGATTATAATATTCAGTTTTTATCACAACTCCTACTACATATTGTTTGATATATACATGAATCTGGTTTGATACATACATGAGTATTTATCGCTTGTTATTTATAGTGAAGTAACAAATGCTAATACTTAATACTCTCATGAATTTTCTAAATGTCCTTTAGGATTTTTGGAGATCAAGAAGGTTGACATTCTCTGGAAGGATCTGCCAAAAGTAACGAAATCTTATAATGGTTCTTCTGGTGAACTATACTTGAGGGTTACTATGTCCAGCGGCAATGACAATGGTACATTCTGGGGTAGGCTGATAAATCACTGTCACAGAATAATGCCGTTGATTGACTGGACACGAAGTCATCCCGATAATATTCATCATTTCTGCTCAGCCTTTGGAATCGATGCAGGGTGGCAGCATTATTTCCATGTATGATTAAATAAATTTCCCTCCTTTGTATTATTTTCCAATCTGAACGTTATGGAGATGTGTATTTAATTTGCTAGAATATGATTTTTACATGTAGAATTTGTCATCTGCAACTTCTGATACTGGCAAGTCAATCCTTCCTAAGCATCTGCGTCTTGTTGCCAACAGTCTTTCAGCTAGTGGAGAGTTTGTGGGATTAAATGCTAAAGGAATGGCGCGGCAAAGAAAACATGCATCTGTGTCATCACCCTTCGTGCAAGCATGCTTTTCTGTCAGTTTTTGCATTTATATTCCAATCAAATGCTTCATATTTTTTTTTTTTTTTTGTAATGGGGTTATAATTTATGATAACCTCTAAAATTCATGCTGAAATTGTGGAATCTTATCGCAGAATCCTGGTAGTTCCTTTTTAAAAGCTGCGAAGTCTGGAGTTGTGGATAATCTCCAGGGCAATCTAGATGCATTGGCTTGGGGAAACTGTCTGCCCATGGGGACAGGTGGACAGTTTGATATCATATACTCAGAGAAGGTAAAGTTATGAATTTTCTTATCTATCAGAATGTTAAACTTTTAGCTTCAAATGACCTTTTGATTGATCATTCATGTCTTCATTTTCAAAAATCCCTAGAATGTGCTGAGCAGCTGTGCGAAGGTTTTAATGTATAATTAAATTTCATTGTCCTAAAACATTAATTTTCTTCTTCTTTTTGAAAAATTTAATTGAAAATTGATTTCAATGACATACAAGTTATGATGCATAGATACGGGTACGGTACCCGGTATGCAATACAGCAAATTTTAAAAAAGGAAGGTACAAATACGTTGATATAAAACATCAAAAAAGAAAAAATTTCAAGTACCATTTTTGTTGTAAAAACATGCTTAGAAAAAAAATCAATTATAATAAAAAATAGTAGTGTTATTCGTATTTTGATCATGTGTTTAACACACTTCTATCATCATGTTGCTTAAGAGTTTTACTTTTATTGTGTACCCCCTCTACTATTTTCATCAAAAGCAAGAGCGAGAATTGAAATACAATAAAAAAGCAAAATAATTTTGGTTATTTTTCCACCGCCCATACGTTTTTGCCGCACCTGTACTACTTCCTTCTCCAATTTTAATTATCAATTAATTAATTTAAATTTTACCATGGTTGTTTTTAACAGGTAGAGGAGATTGATAAGTCTGTAGATGTGTATGGCCTGCTAGAAACTAGTATTAACCTGATGGACCAAGAGATTAATACCCCTCAATCTCGCAAATATTCATTTGGAAAATGCAGTTCAGATTTTAGGTCTAAAAATGGGGGTTACACCCCAAAAGAGCCTAAGCAGTGGAAAAGTGTTTTAAGAAATTTCATGACTGCAAATGATGTTCAGAGGCTTACTTTTGATGCAAGGGTCATACTGAACAAGTAAGATAATCAACATATATCTTTTCTATGGGTTGATAAGGTTGTCTGTGCATTTGATGGCATATAGCATTGTATCTATGTAGTGATATTGACATTACAATATATAGGATGCATTTATATTATATACTGCATTTATGTAGTGATTTGTCTAGGTCCCTATTATTTCAAATTTATAAATAACCCCCTGTAGTTTGAAAGCTTCGTAGCGGGGTTTCCTTGGTTTTTAATATCTGCTTGTTTTCTGTTTATTGCTACTAAATTTGAGGTATATATATATTTTTTGGACATGGTTTTATTTGGTTGTTTAGGTTGGTTCCCTTAGCTTAATTTGTGATCTCTGCTTTACAGAATAATTTTCAACTTCGGATGTTTTTAATATCTGCTTGTTTTTCTGTTATATATATTTTTTGGACATGGTTTTATTTGGTTGTCTAGGTTGGTTCCCTTAGCTTAATTTGTGATCTCTGCTTTACAGAATAATTTTCAACTTCGGATGTTGTCTATGTAGGTATCAGATTGATCAGACACTAAGTGAGACGGACAAGTTAACAATAATGAAGGTTTTGCATTTTCATCCTCGTAGAGATGAGAAGTTTGGCTCTGGACCACAAGACATAAAGGTATGTGTGCTAGCATGAAAGTGGTTTATACATGTGCTCAATTCTTATTTTTGTTTCATTTCCTCATGCTAGCGTGTTTAAGTATTGGCAATAAGTAGTAAATTGTAACGCCTAACATCAAAATTGGGAAATTTTTCTATATTTTCACTGAAGAAAATTATTATCTCTGCTTAAAGAAAATTTCCTTGGAATACATTATTCTTCCTTTCCTCTTGTGTGGCAATTAGATATGGTGCCATTATAAGCTAAACTACACTGGTACATGTGCTGATGATAGCATTTTATGCATCGAGGAATTTTTCAAATTTTTTGTTAACATCTTAGTACATTATCATCGGATAATCTTGTTTAAGAGATTATCAAATGTTTATGCTTATTTGTTCTTCATTCCAAAACTCGTATTTGTTTAACTTCAAAACTAGGTTAAAGCTGCCAAATATTATAATGAAAGCAAAATGAACATTACACATCCATTTTATGTGAAAATAAGAATGAAGAGAAATATTCAAGTGTTGGTGACCTTAAATTGATGGGTCAGAACTTTTTCCCACACTTATATAAAATCTGTAAACTGAAAGACTGTAGATGGCTATTAACTTTCCTACAAGGAAAACTTGCATTCTATAGAATCATTTGTGGTGTAAACCGTTTCAATGATATGGAAGCTATAGTAAAGAAGGATATTTTTAACTTTCAAATGCAACGGACGGGCCTCTTTATTAGGATTATGGCCCAATTGGGATTAGCTTCTAGTTTATTGGAGCTTCTAAGTTAAAATGGGTATTAGTTTATGTTTCCTAGGAAAAATAAATCCTTATAAACATAACGATATTTATGGAAAAGTTAAATGGGAACTTCTGAAGAAATTGAGACGCAGTTCAAAATTATTTAAAAAACTCTGGCAGTGGAAGGGAAGAACAGGCTTGCGGTCTTCCGAAAACCCGCTAATGTGCCCCTCCCCCATCCCCCCGCCCAAATTGGGGGTTTATCCTTTCCAAACAAGGTGATGGATCATCCTCCCTTCCTCTTCTCACTCAAACATAGGCTTAGTATTTTTTGTAAGTACTATTAGCAGTCTTGTTTTTCAGTTTATCCAAATAGCTCTAGGAAAGAGGTGCTTGTTTGCATTTTGGTTGTTTTCCACCAATGTCTTTACCAGTTAAATGCTTCGTGTTATAAAGTTCCCTTCTTGCTTGTGGTTGCCCATGCATTCTTTCATGTCTATTCACAGGTTGGATGGCATCCTAAGTTTACAGACAGCCGTTGCTTTTTTATAATACGAAAGGATGGGTCTGTTGAAGATTTTTCATACCGCAAATGCATTCTTGGTGCTCTTGATATTATTGATCCGAAAAAGTCTGAGATCCAAAGGAATAGATGGTCAGGAAATGGTGATATGGAAGCTAAAAAATGGTCGGGAAGTTATGACAAGGAAGCTAAAAAATGGTCGCAAAGTTATGACAAGGAAGCTAAGAAATGTTCAGGAAATGATGACATGGAAGCTAAAAATTGGCCGGGAAATAATGATGTGGAAGTGACTAGCATCTGATACGACGAAGTCACAAACCATTATGAGGTCAACTTTTCTCGGAATAAATCATTGTAACATACAGGTGGAAGGGTAATTGATTAGTAGTGCCACAGCTCTAGAGTTACAAAAAACGACGTTGTTTTTCTACCTTTGATTTTTAAAGGTTGTCCCAAATCAATGGTAGAGAGACACTGTTGTCATTTGTGCGTTTGGAGTTATGTAATTGGCATTACTCCTGCTAGGAGGTGAATAACCTGGACTCTTATTCTGTTGTGTATTGTCTAGTTAGAATTAGTAGTAACCAACTGAAATGTAGCTTGATGAATTTAGCTCCTCTCATAGTGCCAGTGCAGCGAATCAAGATGAAAATTGTGCAGCAGGATGTGAGGCATTGGAGGGAGTATACAAGTTGAAGGAAATGACTGTACTTTTTTTTGTTTTGTTGTAACAATTAACTTTCCTTTTTTATCATAAAGATGGAATGGGTGCTAAATCTTGAGAGCTTCTTTTTGCTACTTTCACTAATATTTTTTTGCCTCTGATAATGTGAGGCAAAGAAAGAACTAGTGGAAGTAGCAACGGGAAGCTTGCAAACTGCAAAGATTTACCCCCCAGACCAATTGTATTTATGAATATATGGTAGTTAAACTTAAATGTAATAATTGTGTATCCTACCCAGTTCTAGCGCCATAATTGTCTCCTATATCTCATACACAAATTGAATTTACATTCTGCACATTCTTCTCATGGTTTATTAATTTTGCTTGAATACAGTCATATTGAATGACGACTATACTGTGTAAATCAAGCGTATTAAGTTTTGCTTTAATTAAAGTTTTAGAAACCTATTTTGGTTACATTTATTTTGAAACTGTGTTGGTTATCCTTAAACCCTGGTGAATATTTTTTAAAATTTTATGATTTGATTGAAATTTGGAAGCATAAAAATCATATTTTTGCAGTTTCACATTAATCCAAGGTTATTTTATATTTTAATGAAATTTGTTGAATGCTTTTAGCAGTACATTTTGAATAAGTAACTGTAATACTCTACCAACTAATTGTTAGATGCATCGAAAGTCTTTTTCATCGGAAAAAAGTTAACAAATGATGATCTTACGGAGCACACATCTAGGTTTTTATATGCTTTTGAGTGTCTGTCCGCTTTTCTATTAAGTTTGTTGTAAATAAATAATATCAATATATTGACACATTATGATTAACTATTTGTAAAATAATCCCCAAAAGAAACTATTTGTAAAATAATATTTAAAATAAACTCTGTTAAGAGTGTCTAATATTGTTTCTATTTTAATGATATCTGACTTTCCTAAATAGTTTAATTATATTATTAAAATGATACATCATCTATATACATGCATGAGTTGATGTTTGAACTTTGAACTCTAAACACCTATTTAGTCATCTTAAAAGTGAATTTTTAACCACTAAAAAAATTAAGAAGGAGTTGCACATTACCTTATGTATACAAATTAGGGGTGGGCAGAGTTCAGTTCAGACCAAAAACTGTGTCTGAACTGAACTGTTTTTCGGTTCCTTTGAACTGAATTGAAATATAATGAAACAATTCAAACTAAGCTGAACTGCTACTTCAAAATGGTGCACTGTTTCATTTTAAAAAAAACTGAACTGCCGCTTCAAACAGTTTTTCATGTTATAACCAGAAAAAAGTGCTGCATTACAAATTAATGTTCTAACTAGAAAAAAAAAAAAAAAAGATATAAATAGA
>Ga0228711_1004460_pt1 | contig 21534 bp, 8 predicted proteins | sample MedpolnodulmetaG_2_FD_177996 | JGI IMG/M metagenome (GOLD analysis project Ga0228711, IMG submission 177996) | Root nodule microbial communities from Medicago polymorpha collected in Santa Monica, California, United States - brown nodules | ecosystem: Host-associated > Plants > Roots > Nodule... | reverse complement strand
GTGCATAAACACTTCACAACCATCAGATCTAGTGTACACGTGTAATAATCCTAGACTTCTCAAACTACACCAAATCAAACTTCATTTGCTTCAAACATTTCTCTCACTAAAACATAAAGCTCTCCCTCTCTCTCCACAATTCAGATGAGTCTTCATCTCTTCCGGCCACACATGATGATTCCGGCGCGGTGGTCACCGGCCAGAGACGGCGGCGCCGTGCCGGAGAACCAAACTCACCCTTTTTAAAAACAAAAGCCATTTTTCAACCTCCATTTTCGTTTTAAAGCCAAATCCGAACTCGAATCGCGCAAAAATACAACGAGAAGGAGTAGATCTAAAGATTAAAACCGGTTCGCTCCTCTTCTTCCCTCGCGTTTTCTTCTTCTTCTTCGATCCAGTGGCGCTGTGTTGATTGCTATATGTTACTGTTTCGTCACTGTTTGTTTTCACGATTTCAGATCTGAAGTTGTTACTGGATTCAAAATCTTTGTGATGTTAGAGGGATTTATGGCTGGGAAACTGCTGGAAACCATTAAGTACATCTAATGGTTTTGGAGTACAACTGCTGGAAACAATTAAGTACATCTAATGGTTTTCCACAACAAAATGGTTTTGGCATTCCGGTACGGTGATGATGATGAACGACAGTGTTGATGAGGAGATTGAAGATTCTAGAAACCATTTCCACAGCAAAATGGTTTTGGCATTCCGATACGGTGATGATGATGAACGACGGTGTTGATGATGAGATTGAAGATTCTGGAAACCATTTCCACAACAAAATGGTTTTGGAGTGCGACTCACAGAAACCATTTCCACAGCAAAATGGTTTTGGCATTCCGGTACGGTGATGATGACGGTGATGATGATGAACGACGGTGTTGATGATGAGATTGAAGATTCTGCGTTTGGTTCGTTTTGTTTTGTTTTGTTTGGTTTCATTTGGGGGTGTAGGAAGCAATTATGTTGGGATTTATGCACGGTGCATAAGGATTTTCTTATGCCCCATAACGACTCTTGTTGGCAGTAGCCTCATTTTGTTTAAAATTATATACGTAATAAATTATTATTAAGGGTAACAGTGGATTTTAATTAAAATAATAAGGGTAAAAATGGAATTAAAAGTGAGAAGCTACAAGTTATAAGCTCGTGAAATAAGCTATAAGCTTGTGATAGAATGACGTTTATCAAACAGAGCTTTTTTTTAGCCAAACGAGCTTATAGGCTATTCGTTATTTGCTATAAGCTCGTTTTTTGGTCTTACTAAATAGACCTGACAACTCTTATTAGACCATACTAAATAGACCATGTTATCAAAAGCCAGAAGATTTCCTTAAAAAAAAAAAATCAAAAACGAGAAGATGGACCAAAATTTCAAGATTTGTTCAATAAGAGAAGTAGAAAATTGATTTTTAAAATAGTTGAACCAAAAAAAATTTTTATTAAAAAATAAGGGATCAAAAGTGTGTTTAAACTTATACTTTTACAAAATATTTTGACACAAAGTCAAATTTAAAATATTCTCATATATATGCAAAATTATATTTAAAATCTTTTGTCCTTGTGAGCTTAGCTCAGTTGGTAGAAACAATGCATAATATATGCAAGATCTGGGATTCAAACCCCGACCACCACAAAAAAAAAATTAAAATCTTCTTATATTTTGTTGAAAAATATTTTAATACAAAAAAATATAAACAATAATATGTATAACATCTTTTTATGCAATAAATAAAAAACCACACACGTCTAAATATTGATAACATCTTTTATGCAATAAATAAAAACTATAAGCATCTAAAAAATTATAATTTTATTGTGATGTTTCAATTTGATACTTCACAATTTTCTCATGACCCAATTTAATCTCCGACTCATTACAAGAGAAACTAATTTGTCCCTAATATAAAAGTATAATGAAATAATTTAGATTTTTGTTTGTCGGAGATTTAAATTGAACCGCGTGTAAATTACAAAGGAAGGACTGAATCAATAATTGTATTTGTCTCATAATTTTAGAATCAGTTACTGTTTGTTTTGACAACTGTTTTCCCAATAAATCAATTATTAGGAGAACCGAGGGAGTATTTATAGACCAAAAAAGTGAATATAGACTCTCCTTCAAAAAAAGTGAAGTGAATATAGACTCTCTTAAAAATAAGAAAAGAAGGGAATATAGACATTTAATCCTTGCTTGCAGAATTACAAAATTGAATTTGGTGTTGCTATGCTACCAACCCAAAATCTACCTCACTAAGCACGTAAACCTATCATTAGGTGTCGCAATTAATTTCATGTTTGATTGGAACGACAAGACAAACTGCTAACATTGCTTCATATCACCGACCATCAATCCATGAGAAATCTGAGAGTAATTTCATACTTTTTTCCTGCCAACCGCATGATCAATGGCCAACCTCATACCTTAAGTGGAACAAACACAAACTTTGACTTTTATGGTTAAATCCAAAATCAAGAAGGATGATTCTATTTCATTACTACATATGTTCCGACCCTTTTGATAATTTTTTTTTTTATCCTTTTTATAATAAGATGGTAAGTTGGAATTAGATCTAAATAGAGATTACATATTCAATAATTCAATACAAAACATTTATGGCATATTTTATTGGATGATCATCAAAAAAAGGAATTTACATCAAACATATTTGAAAACCTATTCATTTTATGTTTACAATAGAAAGTTGATTGGACAAGAAGACCATTATCAGAAGAAATAGGTACTCTACGGTGCAAAGGATAGACATTCTCTTTTGTATATTAGCAGCTAAATTAGTGATTGAATCACTTACTTCCTCATATGTGTACATGTTCAAGAAAATTTGTAACCTTTTGAATGAACAGTGTCTATAGTTGTACAAGAATGTGAAGGGCACAGCTACAATTTCTGAATGGGAAGTCATTAAATGTTTGTGCTTGTTTGTTCAGAAAAGTATCATTTACCTTATAATTTACCTTATAAAATAAGGTTTTTATTCACATGTCTTTCTTCTACATTATTCTCAATTTTTTATTTTTTATTTTTTAAATTTAATTTTGTATTTACATAAAGATCTCAACAAACTACGTAATATTTATTTGACATAAATATCTCAACAAACTACTTATGTTAATTTGATCTTATCACTACATATTTCATTTAATTAATTTTTTTGGCCAGTTTAGTATCTAATTTAATTTAACAAAATTTGTTTCAATAAATTACTATTCTTTTATTTATTTATTTAATTTCATATTTTAGTATTTATTTAACTATTTTTAAAATTTGGTTTTTTAATTTGGATTCGATAAATTTAAGACTTATATTATTTTTGGAACTCTCAATATTTTTATTTTTTTATATTTCAAAGCTTGTTATGAAATTTTTATTTTGATTAAAATTATAAGTATATATTTTTTTTATGAAAAAATTATAAGTATATATGTTTGTGACTTTTAAATTGTAACAAACCATGTTTATCTTTTTCGATGACACCAACAAAATAATAGATATGATATTAAATTTGATCTTTTTCAATATCTACAACAATATATCTAATTGAAAGTGATAAAGCCACATCATTCATTTTAGCTTCTTAAAAAAAAATCATATTTTTTTGCAGGAATCACCCAAATATCATACATCCCCTTTATTTATAGTAAGTATAGACATACTCCATTTTCTGACATTTATAAGTAAATTTTTATTTCAAAAAAAAATTATAAGTAACTTTTCATTTTTCAGATTCATTAAATAAGTGAGGTTTATGGACTATATTATATTTCAGATACATCAGTTATTTAATGAATCTAAAAAATCAAAAGTTACTTATAAATGTGATTGGATGAAGTATATTGTAGATACATATTTCAACAAACTAGACATACTACTTTTTTTATGAGATAAAATTTAGGCGATTTAAACTCATAACCTTCGCGTGAAAAAACTCCTTATTAACCGATCCGACATTCATTGATAACAAATACTTCTTTGATTCTATAGTCAATACTTTATTTATATTCACGGATCAATGTTTTATTCCCTCCATATTTATTTTATTTTATTTTAAAACAAGTTATTTTAATTGATAATTTATTTTTATTTTTGAATTTAAGAGATTTTTATAATTTATAATCAACTATATTTATCAACTACTTCATCTGTCTCATAATAGTTGTCACATTTGTAAAATTTATTAATATATACGTTTTTTATAAATTATTTTGCACAATTCAAACAATAATTGTATATATATTTAACCTGGGTAATGCCGGGAAATTGTGCTAGTAAACACAAAAGAATAAATGAAAACAAATGAGAGAACAAATAAATAATTAACTTTTGTTGATATTTTCAGTTTAATTTCAAAGTTGTAATGATTTAATTTATAATTTGTTCATAAAATAATACAATGTTACTAAATCTTATGTGCTTATTTAAAAAAATTAGTTTAGTTATTGAACCGAAAATAGAAAAGTAATACATGAATGTAATAAGGGTTATAATTGATAGTATATTTGTATTTCTAACTATATAATATTCATTCTCATAAGACATGCATAACTCGAAAGTCTTAGTTAATACATGAAGAATGAAGAAAACATGTACTATTTGAAAGATATATTGGTTGTTCATGCATGTAGTTGGTGTTGTTGTTTGTGATTGAAATTCATTACTCCAAAAGTTATATTTAATACACGAAGAACGCGACAAATATAAATTATTTGCAAGATATATCATATATTGGTGGTTCATAAATGTATTTTGTGATTGAAATATATTACTTCAAAGTCATGTTTAGTTCATGAACATGAGAGAAAATCAATTGTGTGTGACTTATCTAATATTCAAAATTATTATTTCTTAAATTTAAAGTTAAGGGTCAATTGTTCAAATTAACTATGTAATATACGTGAAGTTTGAAAAAAGATATTGTAAAAAAAAATAGATTTTATCCATGTAATTTGAAATTATTCATATTGTTTCCCTCATATTTTTCCTTTTAGACATGAAAATACATAGAAGGAAGTTGGAAAGTTTCATAGCATTCCAAAAAGCCTCAGTTTATTTTGATTTTTTAATTTAAACATGCAAAATTGCAATTTTGTTCTGAGTATGCATATACTTAAGGGTTAAATTTCGTTTCCTAATTTTGTAGGCATGGTTAGATCATCATAAGAACCTTTACCAATAAATTTTGGAGATTTTAAAAGAGGGACAAATTATTTCAAGATAGTTGGCTTCCACAATACAACTCTATTATTAGGTTGGTGGTAACTAATTAGACAAAAAATCTCAATAATACCACTAGATCCCACAACATCAAACTTATGATCATCATCTTAAAATGGATTTAGCCATTCTAATTTGGTCTTATCCTCAAACATTTATTCAGAAAGAGAATACAACACAATTTTTTCTTTGAAAATTGATAGTCATAGTTCAAAGTTGGAGCAAAGAATTCTCATCATATTAAAAAGGATTATAGAATAAGAATATTTCCATAACAAGCCATGAAATAAGTGGTTTTGAACGAGAGGAATCATGCTTTACATACACATTAAAAAAGCTTCAAAGGTTTTTATAAACAATTTTCATTTTTGTTTTACAAGATAAACAATTTTGATAAAATGGATGGAACTCTTAATTTGAACTATGTAGGAAAATGTTTTGGCGAAATATTGGCGAGGTCAACTTCTCTAGTTTTCTTCACTGCTAGGTAATCTTTCTTCCTTCACCGCCTTCACCTACCTTGCTCTGATCATGTCTTCACCCTTCATCTTATCATGGCCTTGCCTTTGTTATTGTGATATTCCATCAGATCCAGTCACTAATCAACATATACCGGTTTCTACCATTAACCCTAACCCAAAACCCTTTTCTCAAGTTTCAGTTGATCCTATCAAAAAGTTAGAAAATGAACCACCTAAGACCTCACATATCCCTAAAATAACCTCTGATGCTTCAGTTAGCCTTATTGAATCTACCTAGAAACAACCTAAGACCTTTGCTCAGGCTTTGTTAACTTTAGGTGATATCCCTGCCTCTCAATTACCACAATCGGTATTGAAAGGTGATAACTATACTATTGCCATTCCAGAAGAAGAGGTTGATACTGGTATCAATTCATGTAAGTTCTGTTGTAAAATTAGGCATAAAATTATCTCTGTAAATAATAATCAATATATAAATAAAAGAATCAATAAAATATAAACATAAAGAGAGATCAATAAGCTTATCTCTTTTGAGATTGTTGTTGAATTAGATCATCGACCACAACTCTGTCAAGATATGTGGAACGAACAAACAATGAGGTAGTCTGAGACGTGTTGATCGCACTATCCTTAAGGATTTTCAGCGTAATTATACGATAATCTCCCAGGATTTAACAGACCCTTCTTAATATGAAATCAATGATGCAGAACTAGCAAGTAATATTTTCAAGAAGATGTAACCCAAAATTAATTGAAAAAAGTTATTTGGTACGGGAGTCTATTTTCTAACTTTCTATCCACCTTTTTATTTTTTGACAAAAAACAAACAACATTCATTCATTCAAATTGATAGAGTACATCGATGCAATACAAATTCGCTAAAAACAAAAAGGATGAATCTGTGAACAAACTCACAACATCCATGTTAATAGCTTAAAACGGCAAAGTACATAAGCCTACAAATATAACTATATTAAAATCTCCGGAATAGTTATGCCTCCGGATCTGCAACGTTGATGACGCCAAAGTCATTGGTTGGATTTGCACTGGATCGAGGCTGATCTGACAATCTGATCCGAACAAACACCTGAACAAGATGGAAAAGACAAACAACGTCGCACAAAGACGACAAACAAAAATGTCGCACTAAGACGACGAAATCACGAAAGAAAAACCTAATTTGATGTGAAAATCACTTATTTAAATAAAAAGAAAGAAGAAAATCGATTTAGAGGGATGATTTGACGTCAAAAATTGACCCTAAACCACCCATCTTTGATGGATGAAAAAGAAGAAATTAGTTAATTTGTTCTCTTGCAAACTTTGGCTTAACCTCATATCACTACATATTTTGAGAGGATGCACCATGGTTTGCAAGAGAATCTTACATTAAAAACAAAATTGGTTTACCCAATTTTAGATTCTCTACTTTTTGAAGGAGTTTGGTCTGGCCCCCTCCTTCTCTTTTGTATTTATATCTTCTTTTAACATATTTTAGGGTTGTCTCTTGCCATTTCCCTTTTTTTTTTTAAAAATGTATTAAATAATTAATGTATTTGATCTTCATTGTAAATCAGATATGTTAATTATTCAATGAACTGAAAAAAGAATCTTTTCTTATACATGGGACAGGAGAAGTACTATATAACATTGCTCGTATATGCTAATATGTTTTTTTTTCCTTTATAAAATATGTAATATGTTTATATATTAGCATAATTAGTAGCAACTCTAAAAGATATGTTAATCTAAATAAATTAAAATCATAAAAGTTTTATATTAATTTTGTAGCAACTTCATTAAGTACATTATTATTTATTGATTTTTTTCCCATTTTTTATTTCTTCTTAAATGCTTTTTTTTTTTACGATAAATTCATTAAGTCCCGAGTTTTTAAGGGATTAAAATTTGTTATTTTTCTCATTTTGCAACTTTTTTTTTTCTTCTCGAGTGACTAGAATGAGATTTTAATAAAACAAAAAATTTATAAGAAGGTATGTATTGATGGATTATGCTCCTCTTAATGACCAAATCATTTGAGGAAAAAAAAGTGAGTAAAAATGATTGTTTGAGAAAGTTGTGCTTTTCAACTCTCAATTTCATGACACAAGAGATGCTATATGTCACGATACAATTGTTGCACGACATATACGAAAGTGTTTAGTACGGACAATTTTCATACCTACGGAAGAGTATTTAATGTTTCTGATCTAGAACTAGCTGCGTCATGCTTGGTGAATCATAATAGAGTTATAATAGAGTCATAATTTTCAATTAACATCTCTTCTCAATTAATATATGTTTCTTCTTGAATAACCTAATCATAACCAAGTCATAAGAGAGTCATGTTTGCTTGTAGATGTATTATTATACTTCCAATGAATGTAATAGTACAGACCCTACTGAGATGTATCAAACCAGAGGTCTTACATGTAGCGATTTGTGAACGTGATGATAGTCACATGACCTTGATCTCTTATTTATATTAGCCTAATTAGACCTAGTTAGAGTATTGGATTTTAAAAGATAGGAGTACTATAAGTTAAGACACAAATATTATACGGGAAATGCTAACCGGTACCCCGGACACTGGTTAAGGATACTAAAAAAGAAAATTTCATAGTAATTAAAATAGTAAAAATTGTGTAATTAATCCATAAAAAGTTAAAAAAAATTCCTTTTTTAGTAATGCTTTCCTTTTATGGTGTGCTTAATCAGTGCCCCAGGGACACCGATCAGTACATGTTTACTCCACTGTAAATTAATCACAATCGTTAAATAATTGAAAATATTTGATATTAACTATCCTTGATTGGTCAAAAGCCAATAATTCTTTGTTTATTGGGTTCAAACAACACTCTAGTCCGAATACAATAGGGCAAACATAAGTTCAACCACAAGAAACAATCTCAAATCTCGTTCATCTCGTTGAGTTTTAACTGCTAATGACTAAATTTCCTCATATTTTAACGTTTTAATGGCACCTAACCGGTGTAGGAAGCCTTCATTGATGTAGCGCCAATTGTAACGACCTCACATCAATTTTACAAAAGACACTTTACCAATGCCTATAAAAGGCACCTTTCACCATCATACTAAGATGTATAATTTTTTTTTTTCAAAGCTAAGGTACACAATTTCTATCATTTCAACACCTTTGGATCAATAACATGTATCCGTTCATGACAACGGTATCTCCCACTTCACATTTGGACAGATTACTATTCGACATGTCACTTTCTGATCACACTTCATATCATTAATTATAACTATTTCTAAGGCTGTGATATGTCAATAAAGTCAAACTTTTTACTTAACGGTTTTATGAAAAATTAATCTTTTCATAAAAAAATTTAGAAAATGGAATTAAAAGAAGGAAGAAAGTCCAAAATTTTCCACTATATCAATTGAACATTGACCACGAACTGCACGTGCTTTCTTGAAAAAACACCTCAAAAGCATGATCTTTAATTTCATCCTTTCTCCGTCCAAGTACCTCAAAGTTTTATCTCAATCATAATAATTTAGTGTTTAGTTCCTTCTACTCACTTTGAGGGCCTAACAAATCTCATGAACATTGATTTAGGAGATAACTCGCTTGAAGGAAGAGTCCCCTCACCACTATTTAGACTTCAAATCCTTTGCTTTATTACAACATATTTGATGGTATATTAGAAGAAATTCCAAATGCTTCTTTGTCATTATTAGAGATGGTTGATTTAAGTGGAATTTTGAAGGGCCTATTCTTATGTCTATCTTTAAACTCAAAAGATGCCTTTTACTTCAAATTTCCAAAAACAATTTCAATGGCACTATACAACTTGATGTGATTGGAAGGCTGCAAAATTTGAGTACACTTGATCTTGTGTATAACACATTGTTTATTGATGCAACAAGTATTAGGCATTGTCATGAGGCATCCTCATCTTTTCCGAATTTTAAATGTCTTTGGGTGTATTCATGCTATTTGAGAGAATATTTGAAATACAAATCCTCATTGCAATTCCTAGCCATCCCATAATCTTTGGCTAATTGCAAACACCTACAAGTTCTAAACCATGGAAACAATCAATTAATTGATGGATTTCCTTGCTTCTTGAATAGTATTTCATCTCTTAGAGTTCATGGTTTTAAGGACAAACAAATTGCATGGGAATATTGAATGTCCTTGTAATATTGGCCCCTGGGAGACACTTCAAATTGTGCTTTAGCCTGCAATAATTTCAGTGATATGTTACCAACAACAGTCACAAAGTTAGAAAGCATTGATGCTTGATGAAGATAAAGGTAGAAAACTAATTATATCCAAGTAAAACTACCAATGAGTAATAAATTATTATTCAAGCCCTAAAACCATGCAGCATTTTTTGGGATTTATAGAAGCCAAAAAGCTTACTGATACAATTTGTTACATGTAACACTTGATTCCATTATTTAAAAGGAATTAACCTTCTTCCTTATTAGAGAAATTGAAGTTTTTTTATTCACAAAGCCATTCATTCATAAGATTCAACTTAATTGATTATTTGATAGCATTCCAAGCACCCAGTTCTTGAATTGGTTAATGTGCTTCTCTTTAACAAATAATCATCCTAAAAGTTAACCTATTTGAAACAAGCAAGGGAGAGATAGGTGGCAATATGGCATAATAACCACAGCTATCACCTAACAGAAAACGAACAAAACAAAAAATAAAACTAAGGGTGTGTTTGGATTGAGGGTTTAAGAGGGGAAGGGAGGGGAGGGTTCACTTTTCCTTTTTAAACTATGGACTATATAACATGTTTTTCTAAAATAAATTAATTGTGATTGAAGTATTATATAATCGTTTATCACGTGAATATGTTAACTTTTTAAAAAACATTTCATAGTGTCCGTAATTTAAAAACGAAAAGCAAACCCTCCCCTCCTAAGACCTCCATCCAAACACACCCTAATACTCCTAATATTCAACCTGGAGAATTTATAAATAAATTAATTAATAAAACTGATAGGTTCAATGGCTTCTTGAGCTTGTACGTCAAGTCCACGCTACACTTCCCAGTGCTAGGTAGGTTCGTTACTACAGTGTTCTTATCACGTTACTGTCTTTTACTTGTTGCGAAATTTTACTATGAAGCACCGACACAGTCATTGACATCGAACACGGCACTGACACATGTCTGACACTAGACACATCTTCTACTATAGAGAAAATTTATCTTTTTTTAATTGTCAATCATTCATATCTTGTATTATAAGTAATAGTAGTATTTTTGAATTAAGAGGTTGTGTTCAAATGGTTAATAAGTTCCAACGAAAGTCGAATTGATCAGAGTACCCAAGTCCAAGCTTTGGTTGGAACAATCATTTGTCATACTTTATTCACCTCTTTGTCGAACTCTGGATTTATAGGAGTCAGGATCCATTTTCTCTTGAAATTGCAGGGTTAAGACAAAAAGAAAAGTATCTTTCTTTGGATACGGCTTGTGAATTTTCTTCTAAAGTTAAGTACTGGTTTAGCAATTTAATACTTTTGTTCATTGAGATTCTTATTGGTACTTATGGATTTGACTGTTTGTTTGTGTGTGTGGTATTATCTATTGATACCATTTATTGGATTGCATGATGATTTTCTCTTTTGAGTTTGGACAATTAACACTGTTACATATATATATTACTTGCAAATGTTATAATACACAATTATGTTATAATGTACAATATTTGTTGTTAATAACTTCATGGAATGTGTGATTTTTGCTAAATTCTTTTGTTTTGATTTTTCACATATGTAGTGCAACTGTTTTTGGAGTTTCAACAGAATCCATGAAATTATTATATGACAAAAGAGGGAACATTGTACCAAAGATTTTACTACTAATGCAAGAACACTTGTATGCTCAAGGAGGATTACAGGTTCATTCATTGTCTACAATCTTTATTAACTTCTCTTTTACTTGTCACAAGCAACAAGCTATGAAGACATAGACACCGACACAACACTGACATTGACATGTAGACACCAATAATAAGATACGTTACATTGTAACATCATGCTGTGAAATACTACTTGTGCTATTGCATTATCATTTTATACGTGTTTGTCTATGCACTTTTGTATTGCGCTTAATTGTGTATCTATTTATCACATCTATTGTGTAATATAAGTTTTAATATTATGTACTTGATGTAAATTTTGATAATTTAGTTTGATGTTTGTGTATTTTTGAAAGCTTGGTTTAGGGAGCTACCGACAGGTGTTCTGGATTCTTTATCTCCAGAGCAGGTAATGCAATGTCAAACAGAAGAGGATTGTGCCGAAGTGGCGAGTCATTTACCTCAAACTGAAGCTTCACTTTTGAACTGGACTATCAATCTGATGGCTGGTTTTGTACAAGAGGAACATCTGAATAAGATGAATGCGCGCAACATTGCCATAGTTTTTGCACCAAACATGACTCAGGTTAGTTTCAATAAGTTTTTTATTCTTTAGGAATTGCAAGGAGGAATACACATACATTTATAGACTATACTATGAAAGGTAATGTTTGATAAACGTATTTTGTTCCAACATACTAGTCTTGTACTCCTAATATATTTTGACCTTCACTCATTTATTATACTACATTTGGAAAACAAATTGAAATTTAGTTCTTTAAAGAAGTATATGAAGTGCTAACAAAGACGTTAGACAAGACACAAACACTTCGACACTGGTAACAATTTGAGAAAATAGATTTTAAAACGATCTATTTTAATAGAGATATATGATTTAAATGAGCATATCTATGGTGCTCCTACCGGAATCATTGAAAGAACAATCTATGAAACTCGAATAGATTAATATATTTTCCCTTTTAGCACACTTAAGTCCTTTTTTTCTTTATCTCTGTCTTTTTCCCTTTTTACATTATTCAAAAACTCGTATGATTCTTCGATTCATAACTATGCTTTTGTCACTTTAAACCTATCACCTAAGGACCCTTTTAAGGATCAAGATCGAATCCTATAATGCCCTTGGTTTAGAAATATAGGACTATTTTTTTGGTTTAACCATAGTCATTAATAATAAATGTATAACCGAAACTTAGACAAAAATTCATAAAATAGTTTAATTAAAATTCTTAAAATAAAAAACCTTTAAAATATTAAAAATAACAATCAAATTAAAAACCCAACTTTGTCCCCGTAAGTGCTACAAGCAAAACATCAAGTACACATCATCTCTTCTTTGGTACCTAAAATGTTGGTTGTGAGGGTTAGTCTTCAACACCCATAAAATAAAATCAATAATAAACTATAACATCAAATAAGAATATACAACCATTATCAAGGAATCATGATAAACAATTTCTTATTCATTTAGAATATTATTCACTACAAACTGTACTATAAAAACAAACACAAGACTCAATGTTAAGGCATATGCATGAAAATGCAAGTAGACCATGGTATGGATATCCTCCCCCCACCACCCCCAACTCGCATAATAACTTTAATCTCCCCATTTGGCACTTAATAATACATTAAATTGTCTCATTTGCCACTTAATAATTCATCGATTCGTTCCATTTGGCACTTAAATTTGAATCGCCCCAAAATGTCACAGATGAGGTGCCTACGAACAATCTCCCTACATCCACAAATCCCGTTTTTGAACTTGTTGACCAGTAGAAGCATTCAAAGTTCATTGAGGTTCCAGTTCCAGTTTATCAGACACAAGAGCGGGTTCTTAATGATGATGTCGTGCCTGAGACCCAATTGGCGCAAGGTACATAGGTGTATCTCTCACATAGCAATCCACCTTTGCAGAAGGAGGTAGAATTGCTTTGTCAAATTCGTGATATGCAGCAAAATGGGGCAGAAGTTCCTTTTACACCATACTTGACAAAGAAACAATAGCAACAACTCAAAAGAGCATACCAAACATGTTCTAAGGGTGAACCATCCCCAATTACGAAATTAAGGTTCTGAGCTGGAATTCGAGGTACACGTTATGCGATTAAGCTTAGAAACCATGGTCACTCTAATCAGAGGTAAGTATGGTTGGAGCCTTTACCACCATTTCTTAGGGAGGACTTCTTTAGGACTACTTTGCCTTGCCTTTTTTTCGTTTCCATTGGTCCTCTTGTTTATTTTGGTTTTCATTTTGCGTTTTTTAAGAGTTTTGGTTTGGTCCCCCCTCTTTTATATATTTTTTTCATTTTTTAATAAATATTATGAGTTAGGTGCCATAGGATGAGAGTGTCATGGAGGTACCAACCCAATTGGGATGTATATGATACCCCTGATGTTTATCATTTCCGTTAATTAATTAAAAAAAATCGTCCTATTTGTCACTTAATATTAATCCCCCGATTTGGCACCTCATTCCTTTAACTCACTCTTTTTTTACTTTTTTGAAGTTTTATACTCTCAAACCACATGACTTGTCAATTCACAAAATCACTAAAACTTCATAGTGAACAAAATTTCATAAGACATCTAAATGACAAATCAACGAAGAGTCACTTTAAATCAATCAAATCTCCAATTTCACATATCACAAATCCATTCCTTGTTTGCAGAATTAACCAGCGTAGACACAGCTGTAGCAGTACCATTGCAGCCAAGGTAATGGAGTAATGGTTGTACAATTGTACTATGCCCTTTTTTTGCGCTCTTTAGTGGATAATCATCCAATGCCTTCTAATTCCTCTGAAATAGTAGTTGCTCCAGTCTTTTATTCCTTCTGCAATGATGTGTCTTCAGAATAACAAACTTTAACTAACTGCATCTTCTTGGCTTCAGACTCTGATAGTCTTCAGACTCTTGATAAAGTCAGACTCTGGCAGTCAGCTTCTGATGGTCTTTAAAGTCTGGCAGTCTTCAGACTTTGTCTTGCAACATAAGCTTCCTTTGCTAATTTCATTGCTCTCTTTTGTTCCTTCAGAACCAATACTTGGATATAATACTTATAAATTTTTGTCTATGGTCCTGCACACTTGAACAAATATTAGCATATCCAACAATATACTCATATTAGAGGTGACGATAGACATTAACTTTTACTTTGACAAAATGCAAATCAGCGAGCTTAGGACCAAAACTCCGAAAAATTGAAATAAAAGGACCAAAACGCAAATTTAAAATAAGGGGATCAAAACTCTGAAACATTTGAAAGAGAAGGACCAAAAATCTTATTGTTTAAATAAGGAGGATCAAAACTTTATCTTTTTTATTTTAAAATAGGAAGGACAAAAATGCATTCAAGCCTTAAAAAAAACTACACTCTCCTCTCCCTTAGAAAGCTCGAATCTCATTCTCCTTAGTGTTAAAAGGTGTGTTGCTAGTATTTCTCTTTTTTTTAATGTTAAAATGCATTAAAAACTACCATTCAAATGAGCACGGATGTCTACTATTTTAACTGTGCTAACTTGTGTAAATTATAAACAATGTTTATTTTAAATTTTTATTATGATTAATATGCTTAAATAGCTAAAAACAATTATAGTAAATTTATAATTTAATTTCAATTACCAAATTAATAAAAACACTAATTAAAAAAAATTATGTATAAGTATATGGTTCTGATAAGATTAAAAGTCTTTTTCTGATGCGCCTTGTACTTGACCTATTAACTGTTAAGTTTCTTTATTTAAATAAAAAGATTGGTTTGACCTACGCATGACGTAACTTTGGTCGTAAGTCACTATCAACATATTTGACTTATTTTAACAGTTACGTAAGGTAGTTGTGTCATATGTCATCTTTATCGTTGAATTGACACCTCATAGACAATATTTTTAATGAATTGTTTTGTTTGACTCAATAAAAATAAGCAGCTTTTGTCTTTTCCTATGAAATTTGACTTTTTCTTGACTATGCTCTAAATTCAAAATTTAAATATTTTAAGTGTAGTTCGGTAGTTAATTTCATGGACATTGGTTTGTAGGGGCCTGAATTTGAACATACAGATTCGATACTAATCTGAACTTATTATATGAGTCTAAACATTAGGCTACCTGACAAAAAAGTTTAACAATAAATGATAAGATAATGTTAATCCTTTTATTATAAATATAAGTAAATTGTCCTAATAAAATTAAAAGTCTTTCTGATGCGCCTTGTACTTTACCTATTGACTGTTAAGTTTCTTTCTTTAAATAAAAAGATTGGTTTGACCTACGTATGACGTAACTTTGGTCGTAAGTCTCTATCAACATATTTGACTTTTTTTAACTGTTATTTAAGGTTATCGTGTCATATGTCATCTTTATCATTGATTTGACACCTCACAGACAATATTTTTAATGAATTGTTTTGTTTGACTTAATAAAAATAAGCAGTTTTTGTCTTTTCCTATTAAATTTGACTTTTTCTTAACTGTGTTCTAAGTTGAAAATTTAAATATTCTAATTGTAGTTCGGTAGTTAATTTCATGGACATTGGTTTGTAGGGGCCTGAATTTAAACCTACAGATTTCATACTTCTCTGCACTAATTATATGAGTCTAAACACTAGGCTACTTGACAAAAAAGTTCAACAATAAATGATAAGAGAATGTTTATCCTTTTATTATGAATATAAGTAGATTGTCCTAATAAGATTAAAAGTCTTTCTGATGCGCCTTGTACTTCACCTATTGACTGTTAAGTTTCTTTATTTAAATAAAAAGATTGTTTTGACCTATGCATGACGTAACTTTGGTCATAAGTCTATATCAACACATTTGACCTATGCATGACGTAACTTTGGTCGTAAGTCTTTCTGTGAACATTGATTTATGGGTTTGAACCTTATGAAGGTTTCTTATTTATTTCCTTCAAAAACTACTTGAAGCATATAAATGAGAGATCATTTGTTTTGACAAACAAGATGATTATTTCTTTGAAGTCCAAAATAATATTTATTTCCATCTAGTTCATCATTGCATGCAACCGATGACTTTAAATATTCTTGTTTATCCATGAAGTAATCTTTTATTATTTCTGGATATATTCAGGATTAATGTTCATGATTATTATGAACTCCATTGATATGAACATTCTGATCTCTGTTCATTTGAACATTCTGAACTCAGAACTTCTTATCTTCAGAAGCTTTGGAAGTGTGATACTTTGAGGAGGTTCTGAGAATCTTCCTAACTTGTATGCATATTTCCTTTTATCATACAACATAAAACTCAATGTGAGTTTTGTCACATAACTTCAAGCACACTCTTGTGTAGCTTGTGATGTATGTTCTTCCATCATGATTCTTGAGCTATGAATCTTCATGGAGATATGATCTTGTTGTTTCAACTTATGATATACACATTCTTTCATTGTTGAGTAGATATAATGCACTTATCAATGTGGGTGGCTTCTAGCTTATCCACTTATGTGATTCCTGTTCTTTTAATAAAAACTCAAGTGCAAACATCAGTAGATCACCATTCATAAAACTTATCATTTATTCCACGAGGTTTGTTATCATTAAAACATTCATCCAAAAGCTTTTTGCTTAAACAGACGTTACTTTGGTCGTAAATCTCTATCAACATATTTGACTTATTTTAACAGTTATGTAAGGTTACCGTGTCATATGTTATCTTTATCGGTTATTTGACACCTCATAGACAATTTTTTTAATGATTTTGTTTTGTTTGACTCAATAAAAATAAGCAGTTTTTGTCTTTTTCTATTAAATTTGACCTTTTCTTGATGTGTTCTAAATTGAAAATTTAAATATTCTAAGTGTAGTTCGGTTGTTAATTTGATGGACATTGGTTTGTAGGGGCCTGAATTCGAACCTACAGATTCTCTACTTCTTTTCACTTTAATGTGAGTCTAAACACTAGACTACTTGACAAAAAAGTTCAACATTTAATGATAAGATAATGTTTATCCTTTTATTATGAATATATGTAGATTGTCCTAATAAGATTAAAAGTCTTTCTGATGCACCTTGTACTTGACCTATTGACTGTTAATTTCTTTATTTAAATAAAAAGATTGGTTTGACCTACGCATTACGTAACTTTGGTCGTAAGTCTCTATCAACATATTTGACATATTTTAACAATTACGTAAGGTTACCGTGTCTTATGTCATCTTTATCGATTATTTGACACCTCATAGACAATTTTTTTAATGAATAGTTTTGTTTGACTCAATAAAAATAAGCAATTTTTGTCTTTTCCTATTAAATTTGACTTTTTCTTGACTATGTTCTAAATTTAAAATTTAAATATTCTAAGTGTACTTCAGTAGTTAATTTCATGAACATTGGTTTGTAGGGGCCTGAATTTGAACCTACAAATTTCATACTTCTCTGCACTTATTATATGAGTCTCAACACTAGGCTACTTGACAGAAAAGTTCAAAAATTAATGATAAGATAATGTTTATCCTTTTATTATGAACATAAGTAGATTGTCCTAATAAGATAAAAAGTCTTTCTGATGCGCCTTGTACTTGACCTATTGACCGTTAAGTTTCTTTATATAAATAAAAAGATTTGTTTAACCTACGCATGACGTTACTTAGGACGTAAGTCTACATCAACATGTTTGACTTATTTTAAATGTTACGTAAGGTTACCGTGTCTTATGTCATCTTTATCGGTTATTTGACACCTCATAGACAATTTTTTTTAATGAGTTGTTTTGTTTGATTCAATAAAAATAAGCAGTTTTAGTCATTTCCTATTAAATTTGACATTTTTATGACTGTGTTCTAAATTCAAAATTTAAATATTCTAAGTGTAGTTCGGTTGTTAATTTGATGGACATTGGTTTGTAGGGGCCTGAATTCGAACCTGCAGATTCTCTACTTCTTTTCATTTAAAATATGAGTCTAAACACCAGACTACTTGACAAAAAAGTTCAACATTTAATGATAAGATAATGTTTATCCTTTTATTATGAATATAAGTAGATTGTCCTAATAAGATTAAAAGTCTTTCTAATGCGTCTTGTACTTGACCTATTGAATGTTAAGTTTTGTTTATTTAAATAAAAAGATTGGTTTGACCTACGCATTACGTAACTTTGGTCGTAAGTCTCTATCAATATATTTGACTTATTTTAACAGTTATGTAAGGTTACCATGTCATATGTCATCTTTATCGGTTATTTGACACCTCATAGACAATTTTTTTAATGAATTGTTTTGTTTGACTCAATAAAAATAAGCAGTTTTTGTCTCTTCCTATTAAATTTAACTTTTTCTTGACTGTGTTCAAAATTCAAAATTTAAATATTCTAAGTGTTGTTCGGAAGTTAATTTCATACACATTGGTTTGTAGGGGACTTAATTTGAACCTTCAGATTTCATACTTCTCGCAACTTATTATATGAGTTTAAATACAAGGCTACTTGACAGAAAAGTTCTACAATTAATGATAAGATAATGTTTATCCTTTTATTACGAATATAAGTAGATTGTCCTAATAAGATTAAAAGTCTTTTTGATGCGCCTTGTACTTGACCTATTGACTGTTAAATTTCTTTATTTCAATAAAAAGATTTGATTGACCTACGCATGACGTTACTTTGGTTGTAAGTCTCTATCAACACATTTGACTTATTTTAACTGTTATGTAAAGTTACCTTGTCATGTGTCATCTTTATCGTTGATTTGACACCTCAGAGACAATATTTTTAATGAATTACTTTATTTGACTAAAAAAATAAGCAGTTTTAGTCTTTTCCTATTAAATTTGACATTTTCATGACTGTGTTCTAATTTCAAAATTTAAATATTCTAATTGTAGTTCGGTTATTAATTTGATGGACATTGGTTTGTAGGGGCTTGAATTCGAACCCACAGATTCTCTACTTCTTTTCACTTATAATGTGAGTCTAAACACTAGACCACTTGACAAAAAAGTTCAACATTTAATGATAAGATAATGTTTATCCTTTTATTATGATTATAAGTATATTGTCCTAATCAGATTAAAAGTCTTTCTAATGCGCCTTGTACTTGACCTATTAAATGTTAAGTTTCTTTATTTTATTTAAATAAGAAGATTGGTTTGACCTACACATTACGTTACTTTGGTCGTAAGTCTCTATCAACAAATTGGACTTATTTTAACAATTACATAAGGTTACCGTGTCTTATGTCATCTTTATCGGTTATTTGACATCTCATAGACAACTTTTTTAATGAATTGTTTTGTTTGACTCAATAAAAATAAGCAGTTTTTGTCTTTTCCTATTAAATTTGACTTTTTCTTGATTGTGTTCTAAATTTAAAATTTAAATATTCTAAGTGTGGTTCGGTAGTTAATTTCATGGACATTGGTTTGTAGGGACCTGAATTTGAACCTACAAATTTCATACTTGTCTGCACTTATTATATGAGTCTAAACACTAGGCTACTTGACAGAAAAGTTCAAAAATTATTGATAAGATAATGTCTATCCTTTTATTATGAATATAAGTAGATTGTCCTAATAAGATTAAAAGTCTTTCTAATGCGCCTTGTACTGGACCTATTGACTGTTAAGTTCTTTATTTAAATAAAAAGATTTGTTTAACCTACGCATGACGTTACTTTGGACGTAAGTCTACATCAACATGTTTGACTTATTTTAACAGTTACGTAAGGTTACCGTGTCTTATGTCATCTTTATCGGTTATTTGACACCTCATAGACAATTTTTTTAATGAGTTGTTTTGTTTGATTCAATAAAAATAAGCAATTTTAGTCATTTCCTATTAAATTTGACATTTTCATGACTGTGTTCTAAATTCAAAATTTAAATATTCTACGTGTTGTTCGGTTGTTAATTTGATGGACATTGGTTTGTAGGGGCCTGAATTCGAACCTACAGATTTTCTACTTCTTTTCACTTATAATGTGGGTCTAAACACTAGACTACTTGACAAAAAAGTTCAACATTTAATGATAAGATAATATTTATCCTTTTATTATGGATATAAGTAGATTGTCCTGACAAGGTTAAAAGTCTTCTTGATCGCCTTTTAGTTGACCTATTGACTGTTAAGTTTTTTTATTTAAATAAAAAGATTGGTTTGACCTACACGTTACGTAACTTTGGTCGTAAGTCTCTATCAACATATTTGACTTGATTTAACAGTTACGTAAGGTTACCGTGTCATATGTTATCTTTATCGGTTATTTGACACCTCATTGACAATTTTTTTAATGAATTGTTTTGTTTGACTCAATATAAATAAGCAGTTTCTGTCTTTTCCTATTAAATTTGGCATTTTCATGACTGTGTTCTAAATTCAAAATTTAAATATTCTACGTGTTGTTCGGTTGTTAATTTGATGGACATTGGTTTGTAGGGGCCTGAATTCGAACCTACAGATTCTCTACTTCTTGTCACTTATAATGTGATTCTAAACACTAGACTACTTGACAAAAAAGTTCAACATTTAATGAGAAGATAATATTTATCCTTTTATTATGAATATAAGTAGATTGTCCTGATAAGATTTAAAGTCTTTCTGATGCGCCTTGTACTTGACCTATTGACTGTTACGTTTTTTTACTTAAACAAAAAAATTGGTTTGACCTACGCATGACGTAACTTTGGTCGTAAGCCTCTATAACATATTTGACTTAGTTTCTCCGTTACATAAGGTTACCATGTCATATGTCATCTTTGTTGGAACAAAGGGTGTTTTCACAAGCCACTTATTGAGTTTTGACAATAACAAGGTATTAAAAATAATCAATTGGATATGCTAAACAATTTGTTCAAGTGTACAAGATCCATAATCAAAGTACTATTCTTAAAGATTCTGATTGAACAAGTTCAAGAGCAAAGGAATTTATTTGAAGCTTAAAGCATCTGGAAGAATGAGTCTGAAGAACTGCGTCTGAAGAACTGCGTCTG
>Ga0228711_1004457_pt1 | contig 21538 bp, 18 predicted proteins | sample MedpolnodulmetaG_2_FD_177996 | JGI IMG/M metagenome (GOLD analysis project Ga0228711, IMG submission 177996) | Root nodule microbial communities from Medicago polymorpha collected in Santa Monica, California, United States - brown nodules | ecosystem: Host-associated > Plants > Roots > Nodule... | reverse complement strand
TGTTATGTTGAGGCCGTAGTGCCAAATTTTGTTGAATGATTAATGAACTAAATTTTCCGCTGCGATGTTTTGCTAAAGTGGTTTTAATAAATAGTAACTTTACTCTATTTATACATGAAATGTAGTGTGGCATTCCGTTTTACGTTGAATACTCTGATTTAAGTGTATTATTTACAATTTGGGAAAACGGGGTGTTACACGTATCTTTCCTTCTGTGTTCTGTGTGTGTCGTTGATGCCATTCTTTCAAGCTCATTTTTAACTTCTGTTGTAGAAGATAACCACCCCACCCTTGAACATCCAAAGAACCCCACTTCTCGTGAACATATTGATCGTATCCAGGAAGTCCGCCCAACATTTCAACATTCGAAGTGGTCGTGGTCCCCAATTCGCTTCATCCGCCCGTAACACCAGTGGAATGTGATCCGAGAGACCTCTCTGAAGGGCCATATGGAGCACCAGTTAGCAGACAACAGGTAACGATCCTGACAAGTCATGGATTGTCTGTCGCCGCGGTACCAAGGAAATAATCAACCGCATATTGGCAAGTCCACCAAAAAACTCTCCTGAATGAATTGATTAAAGATGTCCACATCATGTTGACGGAACACAACACCCCTACTCTTTCTTTCTTCCTGCGACCATATATACTGAAGCATCACCATTACTTAAAACAAAAGTTGTCAGTTGACCCCAAAGTACTTGTTTCGCCGTCGTGTCACATGGTGCAAACACATTAGCAATAACAAACTCCTAGCTAGTAGTAATAACCTTTCCTCGAATCACTAAAACATGATTGAAACTCGAAGAAGACCAAACCTCTATGACATTTGGATCCCAAACTGTCAGTAAGCCACCAGAAGCCCCAACAGAAGGCTGAAAAGAGAAGCCAAATGTCGTGCTTCCCCGAATGGCTGAAACCACACCTTTCTCCACTACAGTCAGCTTCGACTTCTGAATACACAACACATAAGGATGTTTATCCACTACCAACCTCCTAACCTCGTCTCTTTCTTCATAGCCACCCAATCCCCTCACATTATAAGATAACAATTTCATTGTAACAACTCTCCACCCCAACACTAACAACTTCCACCGACAACTAACACACACCATCTCCAACCCCACTCGCCATTCCCTCCTCTACCTCGGCTTTCCTACCCACATCCTATCGTAATTGGCGTCGTCCTTCCTTGGATAGCACATTGAATCTATTCGTAGGGTCCCCTGTATATTTCACGCCAATGGCACGACCTATCTCCACAGCATCTTCAGCCACCTTCGTCGAATTACCATGTAAAGTTACCCAATGTTCCCAATCATTGTTAGCTGAGGAAGAGGTAGTATTTGATGAAGAATTTGATGTAATAGGCTTAAAGGATGTTTGTAACCTTGTTGTTTGCGATGAATGTCGACCCTTCCTTCTCTTCGCTTGGATTTTAAGTATTTTCAAAATTTCCCCTCTATCCTTAATTGGCATCCGAGCTACCCTCTTCAAATTCCTAGCGGATAGCTTAATGGTACCGCCTTCTTTATTATTCTTCACAATAATATGCTGCTAGGATTTATTTACTTTAATCTTCCTTCGTTGTGATTCCATAGAGTGAGTTTCACGCCAATCTAAACTCCACGGATCCGAATTGATTGACTGACATCTCTTCGGTGGGCAAAACGAGGACCGTGCATTCTTTCTTCCTGACACAAGCTGCTACTGATCTTTGAGAAAAGTTGTTGGCTGCTCTAGTGTTAAATTACATTTGTGCTTATATGTGAGCTTAGTTCCTTTCTGCGCTGATGTTAACTTATTTTTCAGAAATTTTACTGGCTGCGATGGATGTAAAGAACACATACTCTCTGCCAAGTGCTCCTTAGATGTCTCGGCTTATGTTGTGATGTCTGTAAATGTTGCTGGCAGCACTGGTTTGCTTTCTACTAAGTGCTCCTTTAATGTCTCGGATGCAGCTGTGATGTGTGTTGCTGGAAGCACTACTTTTAAAGTACAATTTCTCTCTGCCAAATGCTCCTTAGGTAACTCGGCTTCAGCTGTGATGTCTGGAATATTTGCTGGCTACGTTGGTGGTGAAAACCCTTTGCTCTCTACCAAATGCTCCTTAGGTAACTCGGTTGCAGAAGTGATGTCTGGAGGAATAACTGCTTCTGTCCGCTTCAAGTTGTCATTCGGAACTTCGCAATTTTGTTGCATATCATCGAGTAACACCTCCACATCCCTTTTAAATTCATCGAAACCGTGATCCTCAAAGTGATCAGGCACGACTTCTTTTGGTTGATTCAAGTCTTCGGTCCTGTCATCCGTGAGGAATGCATCCTTTCCCAAACAGCACCCCCATTCCTTCACCAATTTAATAGAATATACATAACCATCTATTAGTAACTCTGTAGTAACATTCAAAATCTCCACCGATGTTGTAGAAATAAGAACTCGAGCAAAGTCAAGTCTGCCTTTATCGGAAGTGTAGTCATCAACATGGATGAATCGACCACATTCCTTAACTCACAACTTGAAAAAATTATTATTCCAAGCATGAACAGGGGTGCTATAAACACCCAACCATACTCCCTGTTCATAGATGACATCCCTTGCTAACCATTAGTGCAAATTAGAAAATAACATACTAAAAAAATCAACCGCATCATTAAACACTTTCCAGATATCTTCCTTGTTATTATGGTGAAGAAATACTCTATCACTCCTCATTGGTGTCACAACCACTTGATGAAACCCTGCATCCTCCACACGTTGTTGATGGTTGAACCATCAACAAACCTCTGCAATGTAGCATACGTTTATTTGATGGTTGAACCTCTGCAATGTGCTCAATTCCATTCACCGTCTGCTGGTTTGGTTTCTCTGTCAACACAACATCCTTCAAAAAATACTCCTTCAACCCATCGACATTACCTGCACCTACCACTCCTCCTTCCGACTTCGGTTTCCTTCCTGCCACCTCCAACACCATGACCTTCCTCTTCCCTGACTCACTCTCTGACCCCTTCTTTTTTTCTCCCTCACCCGACATTCTAACCTCCACCTGTCTTATCTGCACACTTTTTTCTCCCTCACCGCTATTGGAACAAAATGTGTTTAACATTACCCTTTGAGTTTTGATGATAACAAGGTATTAAAAATTGTCAATTGGATATGCTAATATTTGTTCAAGTGTGCAGAACCATAGACAAAAATTTTGTGTCTCTTTAAAGCACAGGAATTGAAGAACAAATGAGAGCAATGGAATCAACAAGAAGAAAGCTTAAAGCATCTGAAGAAAAGAGGTTCTAAAGACAAGAAGTTCTGAAGACAAGAGGTCCATAAGAAGCTGATGTCATCAGAAGCACTTTCATCATCAGAAGCTAGTTCGCCAGAAGCTGAAAGACTGAAGAATTTCAAGTGTTGTTCAAATGATGATTTAATCGCGCCTATCATTGCAGAAGACTAGAAGAATGTAGCAACGGCTAATTCAAAAGAATTTGAAGGCTTTGGATGCTTATTCTTTGGAGAACGTTGAAAAGGGACAATTGTACAAAGTGTACAACCACTATCTCCACTACTCTGTTTTTGTGTCTGCTAGTACAAGAACAACAGTTGTGCCTGCACCGTGTTCCTCCATACTTGGAATGGATTTGAAATTTCTCCTTCATAGGACAATAACCAAATCAGGAAACAGATCATTAGTGATTTGATCAAGCTTCAAACGACTCTTTTTTGATGTGCTAGCAATCTACAACGTCTCTTTCACACCTCTATATAAAGGACTGAAGACCAGAAGAATTGTAAGACTTGAACAACAATTTACAAGTGCCAAAACTCTGCTGAAATTGTTCTACATCAAAGTTCACTTAGAATTTCTTAAAAACTTTCATATCATAGAAATTCTAGAGTCTTAAAGAGTCTGTATCTGATTTGTATTGTGAACACCACTGATTGTATATCAAGTGTTCAACCTCAAACAAATTTCTTTGTAATTCTGTTTGAATAGAAGTCTCTTGCAGTTGTGCTTGAGCATAGGAAGTCTCTTGATTTAGTTCTTGAGCATAGGAAGTCTCTTGGTTAAGTTCTTGAGCATAGGAAATCTCTTGCAGTTGTGCTTGAGTAGTTTGAAGCCTCTTGCTAGTTTTAGCTGTGAGCAGTTGTAATCAGATATTACATTTTTAGTGAACTCTCCTTGGAAGTGCAAGGGGGACAGGACTACTTATGGTTTTTGGAAGGAACCTGTATAATTGCTTTGTGTCTTTCTTCTCTCTCTCTCTCTCTCTCTCTCTCTCTCTCTCTCTCTCTCTCTCTCTCTCTCTCTCTCTCTCTCTCTCTGTTTTTATCCGCTGCATTTAGATTCTGAACATCACTTCAGAAGTTGAATTCTATCTGCGTCTGAACAGTGACTTCAGTAGGAAAAAACGAAGAAAAAGCTAACACAATTCAACCCCCCCCCCCTTCTTGTGTTTTTCTCACCTTCAATTGGTATCTATAGCCTTGGTCTGTTGTATTAACACTTAATAGTGTAACAGAAAAAGATCTAAGAAAATCATGTCTGGTGAAGACTCCACTTCTGGTCAGAACAACAATGTTGTTCCATATGAATATGGTAATAAGAAAGCTTACTTTAGTAAAGTTCCAAAGTTTGATGGAGATCCTGAAGAATTCTCTTGGTGGAAAACCAACTTTTACGGTTATGTCATGGGTTTAGATGAAGAACTGTGGGATATTCTTGAGGATGGTATTGGTGACCTGGTCATTGATGAAGAAGGAGCTGCTATTGATAGAAAGAAACATACTCCTGCTCATAATAAACTCTACAAGAAGCATCACACAATCAGAGGATCACTTGTTACTGCTATACCTAAAGCAGAGTATATGAAAATGAGTGACAAATCTACTGCAAAGGCAATGTTTGCTTCTCTGTGTGCAAACTATGAAGGTAGTAAGAAAGTTAGAGAAGCAAAGGATCTCTTGCTTTCTCATCAGTATGAGTTGTTTAAGATGAAAGATGATGAAATTATTGAGCAAATGTACTCAAGATTTCAGACTCTTGTCTCTGGACTTCAAATACTGAAGAAAAGCTATGTAGCTTCTGATCATGTGAGCAAGATACTAAGAAGCTTACCTGCTAGATGGAGACCTAAAGTTACTGCTATTGAGGAAGCTAAGGATTTAAACACTTTATGTGTTGAAGATCTTGTTAGCTCTCTCAAAGTTCATAAAACAGGTCTAAATGAACATGAGCCTGCTAAGAAGATTAAATCTATTGCTCTGCCATCTAAAGGGAAGTCATCAAAAGCTCTTAAAGTCATTGAATTTGAAGAAGAATCACATGATGGAGAAGCTGAACTTGACTCAGACTCTGAAGATGAAAATGAGGTATACTCTAAAATTCCCAAAGAAGAGCTTATTGAGTCTCTTAAAGAGCTCCTTTCACATTTTGAACTTAGAACCAATGAGTTGAAAGAGTTAAAAGAAAAATATGTTGATTTAATGACACAACAAAAATCAACTCTTTTGGATCTAAAAGCTTCTGAAGAAGGACTCAGAGGCTTTGACTTCATTTGTAAAACCTATGAAGAGAAGCTCAAGTTTCTTTGTCAGAAGCTACAAGAAAAGTGTAATGGAAAACCTTTAAGTAAGCATGAAATTGCTTTTGAAGATTTTATTATGTCTGGTATTGACAGAAGCAAAGTGGCTTCTATGATTTATAGCATTTACAAAAACAATGGTAAAGGGATTGGATTTTCAGAAGGAAAACCTAATGAAATCAGTCTCAAAGCATGTTGTGAATGCATCAAGGAAGGGTTGAAAACCTTCTTTGTACCTGAAGGGTTGAAATCAGTCTCATTAACATTTATAAATAGAGAATAAAAGATATGATTAGAAAATTTTAAAATATAAAGATTAGTTTGTTGAAAAATTTATGTAACAATTAAATATTTAGTTGAGATATTTATGTCAAATAAAATATTAGTTTTCAAAAATAAAAAAAATAATAAAAATATTGACAATAAACGTGGAAGCGTTACGTGGCATAAAAAACCTTACTTTATATACACACACACTAGTATATTTACCTGGCTTTGCCCGGGATAGACATATTCAATAAGACCAAAAAAAATTATGTATGGTCTCCGCGAATAAAATTTATCACGGATTGATATGGGTTGAATATCTTAATAGGTCCACACGAATAGAATAAAATAAACCATATTATAAATACTCATAAATTTATAGATGCGCGGACACATAAAATTAACTGGATTTAATAAAAATAATAACACATAGAATAAAATTAACCTTCTTTTTAAGTTTTCGAGGTCGCATAAATCCATACCCGTTATTAAATTAATAAAATTATACAATTGTTGTGTTACTTGAAAAATAATCTTCTCTTCGTGAAATAAAAAATATCTGGACTTCCTAATTAATGATTTTTGTTTGATTAGTAATTTATAAATACCTGGTTTAGAGTTGTTGAACTTCAGTAATAACATTGTTAATTATTAGTTTTGAATTATTATAGGGTGCGTTTGATACTCCCATTTTTCCTAAAAGTCGAAAATATAAAAAAAATTAAACATTTGCAAACAATTTAATATACATAATAAACTTTAATTTGAAACACGTAAGAATTTCTTAAGAAAAATACCTCTACATAATTTAAACTTAGCCAATTGCAATATCAAAAGAATTGGTATATTTAGATTTTTAGACACAAACCCAATAAATTGATTTGCATATTCTTCCCATAGTGTGCACCTGAGTTTCTCCCTGATGAGTAAAACTGCAAGTGTACGGTTCTACCGAAGTAGTAAAAAGAGAGTATCGTTCCAACAGGGAGTTGTTCAATTTAATTAACTTTTAGGAGATGATTGGAAGAAAGTTTAGTTGTAAAGAATTGGTTTTCAAAGGTTGAAAAGAATAATAATAAAAAGCGCCTTGGGATTACATGATGGTTATATGATATTGCAATTAAATGAAGAATACCTATGAGATTATAATGTTGTCGGTCGTCATTGTTGTTGATGTTGTCAAGTCGTTGATGTTGTATAAGTTGTTGAGTCCATGCATACTCATATAAAGTTGGGGGCTCATGCCCTGTTGAATGTTAATCATTCATATCGAGTTGATTTTAGGAGCTATGCTCCAGTGTTGATTTTAGGAGCTATGCTCCAGCGTTGCTTTGAGAGCTTATGCTCTAACACGTTGATTGGTACCACATGCATACTGCATAGTCAAGTTGTTGTTGTGTCGTTGCACTATCGTTAATGTTGAGTCGTTGTCGTCGTTGTTGAATAGTTGTCGTTGATTTTATTGAATGTGAAATCTCACCCTTCTGTTTGAATGTTGCCTCTACGTGGGTAACGTGCAGATAACCAGGATTAGCTGCTGATGTGAGTTGACTCTCTCGTGCGTCGTCTTAGGGTTGCTCTAATACGTAACGGGATGGGGATTTTTGCTATGTTTTCCACTGTTGCGTATTATTTTTGGAACTATGTTGTTGAACCCTTGAATTAAGATTTTTAATTAAGTTGTTTATGTTGAGGCGTAGTGCCAAAGTTGTTGAACTATGAATCTATTTTCCGCTGCGATGTTTTGAAAATATGACAGGGTTGTTTTAATAAATAGTAACTTTACTCTATTTATATTTTAAATGTAGTGTGATATCCCGTTTTACGTTGAATACTCTGATTATGTGTATTATTTACATTGTTGGGAAAACGGGGTGTTACAGGGAGCCTGGGGTCCGTCCACATCGCGGCTAGAACAACCACACAAGCAAGAGAGACACCACACTCTTACCCAAAACCTTAAGGCGATGGGTTTATGGGTCATCTTACTTATAAGGTGTTCAACCTTTACTTTTCTATCTGATGTGGGACATATAACTCACACTTGCACACAACACTCCCCCTCAAGTGTGAGTCCATCAATTCATCATGATCTCCCTTCAAGCGGAATCTCTTACTTGCTTGTATCGTCGTTGCTGGTTTCTCCACAAACGGACCGACACGTTTGTACCGTCATTGCTGCTTTCTGGGTCATCTTACTTATAAGGTGTTCAACCTTTACTTTTCTATCCGATGTGGGACATATAACTCACACTTGCACACAACACTCCCCTCAAGTGTGAGTCCATCAATTCATCATGATCTCCCTTCAAGCGGAAGCTCTTACTTGCTTGTATTGCCGTTGCTGGTTTCTCCGCAAACGGACCGACACGTTTGTACAGCCGTTGCTGCTTTCTGCGCAAACGGACCGGCTGCCTCGGTCGTACCCTTTGTCGAACCGGAGCTCTGATACCACTGTTGGGTCATGAGGGGAGCCTGGGGTCCGTCCACATCGAGGCTAGAACAACCACACAAACAAGAGAGACACCACACTCTTACCCAAAACCTTAAGGCGATGGGTTTATGGGTCATCTTACTTATAAGGTGTTCAACCTTTACTGTTCTATCTGATGTGGGACATATAACTCACACTACACACAACACATAGTTCAAAAGGTCATGCATAACACTATCATGTCTCCTAAATCCATGAATTTTGTGTTTACAAGAAGCAATTTTGTCATCTAAAAAAGCTTGGTGGTGCAGCTTGTTCGCTCGTCTTTGTTAAAGTGTAAAACTCATAACTCATGTAAATGATTATTATACATTTTAGATTTTTAAATTTAAAAATGAATCGAGTATTAAAGATAAGATAAATTTATCTTAAAAATGTACAATTAATTTACCGATGAATTATTTTTTTAACTAAATTCTTTATCCGGATTAATTTACCTCTAACCAAAATCCGGAATTTCTGATTATTATGACTTTTTTTATTTATAAGAATTGGATGAGTATTAAAAAATGATTTAAGAGCTTGCTATAGGCTATAGAAGATAAAACACGCGTTGTGAGTGAGAAGATACGACTTATATAAAAAAAAAACGAGAATAAAAGTAAAATGTTATCATAAACAAAAAAGAGTAGAAGAAGAAGAAGAAGAAGATCAACCGCATCGGCAGAAACAACATGAACAACAATTTCTATATTATCTCATCAACTTGAAACCCTAATTCACTCGATCTGTAAGTTCAATTCCCCTCTTTCTCTTCGATTTAACCAATTCAATTTTTTCTTCACTTTTTAATCGCTTAAATTATCAAATCAAAATCACTTTTTAATTTCAGATCCGTTATTGCAAAATGGATGGGAACAAAGACGATGCATTGAAATCATTGAAAATCGGTAAAGAAGCTTTGGAAAAAGGCGATCGTAATCGCGCTTTGAAGTTTCTCAACAAAGCTCGCCGTCTCGACCCGACTCTTCCGATTGATGATCTGCTGTCCACCGTAAACAGCGATGCAGGTGATCATACCACATCAGCCGAAGAGCCGGCGAAGAATTCGTCCGATCAGCCTTCAATTCGTCGAAGGACTGGCTCCGCTCCGGTGCCAGGGCCTTCGTCGTCGTCCTCAGTGTCTTATACTGAGGAGCAAGTTTCAATTATAAGGGAAATTAAGAGGAAGAAGAATTATTATGATATTTTAGGGGTGGAGAAGAGTTGTACTGTCGATGATGTGCGAAAATCGTATAGGAAGCTGTCTTTGAAGGTTCATCCGGATAAGAATAAAGCTCCCGGAGCCGAGGAAGCGTTTAAATCGGTTTCCAAGGCTTTTCAGTGTCTTAGTAATGAGGAAAGTAAGAGGAAGTATGATGTTTCTGGAGAAGATGAAGTGGTTTATGAAAGGCGTGCTGCTGCGAGACCGGCTAGGGGATTTAATGGTTACTATGAGGCTGATGTTGATGCTGAAGAGATATTTAGGAATTTCTTCTTTGGAGGAATGGGAGGAATGGCGCCTGCTGCGAATTTCGGTGGGTTTAGTTTTGGTGGACCGGGGATGGCACATAGACAGGCTGCTGCTGATAATGGCTCCGGTGGATTCAATGTTCGTGCTTTGATTCAGTTACTTCCGGTGCTTCTCATTTTGCTTATTAACTTTTTGCCTTCGTCAGATCCAGTGTATGTTCTTTCGCAGAACTATCCTTATGAACACCGGCTTACTACACCTAAGAATGTTAACTACTATGTTAAGTCTACGAAGTTTGAACAAGATTATCCGTTGGGAAGCCGCGAACGAGCTACGATTGAGGAAAGGGTTGAGAGGGAATATTTTGGTATTCTTCGCCAGAATTGTCAGTTTGAGATGCAGCGACGCCAGTGGGGATATATCAGGGAAACGCCTCACTGTGATATGCTTCGGAAGTTTGATTCGGTCCGTTGATATGAGTTTGAAACAAGGTTTAATTTTATTATTGTCTTGCTTTTTGGTCTTTTTGATGTAGATGCAGAGCTAAACTGCGTGTGATAATATTATAGAATGTACAACTTATTTTTTCACTCAGTAATTAGTGAAGCAATTACAAATAAATCACTTTGTTGGAATTATTAGCACTCAAATTTTATCTTAAAAGTCATTACTTATGTGAGATATATATGATAAGATTGCATTGCCTCACTTAAGTTCCCAAATGTGTCTTTTGGCTGATGTATGTGTTTATATTCAGCAGCAACAAGTGGTTTCGCGTGGTAGAGTGTATTAGTGATTACCTACCTATTGTAGTTAGTTATGTTGTCTTGGTAATTCTGTTGGTTTTATTGCTGCAAATTGGTGACTTATGTGCTTTGAGTTATAACTTTTAGCTCTAATATAGCATGATTAGAAAGAAAAAAAATGTGGATGAACTCTAGGTTAATGCGTTTATGGATTGAAAGAGGAAAATAAAGATAGAAGGGTCAGCTCAATGCATCCATGCATGTCTGTCATCATCAGGAAGTTTACTCCATCTATTGATGCGGTATATAATAGCGTGATTATGCATACGTGGGGTAACTAATGTCATTAGTGAACAAATGATAGAAGTTTACAATTCAAAATAGTTTGCTTGTCATTTTGAATTCCTTTTTATAAGCTGGATCTCTTACTGAGAGGTGTGGACGCATATTTGGATGGCAATAAGATTCTGTTATGATCAAAAAACAAAGATCCGTAGCCATTGGGTGTTGCATGATCATCTACCTTATCTATAATATATGTATATAGTTTTCATTTATAGCATGAGTATTGTTTGAAGAATGCCATGATGATTTCTGGTATGAATTGCTTGACCATGGCCTTTGGGGTAGACCTTGATTGGTTGTGACGGAGATCGAGGAGAAACAGAACTGTCAAATGAAATATTTGTATCTGTGTCCGTGTGGATTGAGTTTGCATGTTTGTTTAAATCATCTGGCTGAAGGAAGGTTGATTTTTTTCCCTACATTTTCATTCAGTGAGTGGCACCTCCGTGTTGATAAATAAATTAGTATCCTGATACTTTTCTGTATGTTTTCGATGAATCTGATGAATGTCCTTTTTTATGCTTTTCGAGTTGTATTTGACTTCTGTTGTGGTAGCATCAGATTTTGTGTTGCATTTGACGTATGTGGTGGTAACATCAGATTTTATATCATAATCTGCCTAGTGTGATTATATAATTTGAAACTTAGCATGGATGTATATTTTCTGATATCTGGTTCATCAGCGTTTACGTAATGCAACTCAGGTTTCTTTGTTGCTCCTTCTAGTAACTAGTTAATTGTTTTTACTTTGGACAATGCTAATAGACATGCTTATAGTGATAGGATTTCATATGTTGAGTCTGAAATGTTTCTTTCTGGATGTTGTGAATTTGGGAAATGTCAGACACGTTACTCTATAATTTAATTTCCTGATTTTTTTTTAAATAATTTACAGAATTAAAATAATTGTTAGATAATGAACCATTCATTATATGTTTGGAAGTAAGTATTAAAGAGTGTTACTTGGAATTTCTTTAGAATTCCTTGGATGTAGAATCTCAACAATCTTCTTAAATTTGCTCACATCCATGCTATGAAATATCAAAACAATGCACTGCAATTTTCCTTTGCTTACTTGTACTCAGCTCTTTGGGCATCAATTTGGCATTCACTTGTCTCTGCTTAGTCCCATTTTATTGTGTCAATTTTTTGAACAGTAAAAGCAAATTTATTAATTGGAAATAGCGAAGACGATTACAAAATTGTACAAAATGTGTTTGCGTAGTACTCATCACTTAAAAGAGGAATTCTAAAACATAGACCCTAGAATGACCAAGAGGCAAGTAAGTATGACTAAACCAACATCTAAAACTGAACCTCAAGCTTAACACAATCTTCACGATCAGTGACAATGAAGATAAGAGGAACCACCGTATCTTTATCTATCCGATTACGGGTAAAATTTTGGGTTCAATGCAGCCACATTTCGATTGTATGTGGTGTCAGTAGTGTCCAAAATAATCCCTTGATTGGAAGACAGTTTAAAATCAGGTTATCCAAAATAGCCCTTCTCTTTCAGGGAGCTTCCAAGGAGGCCATTTGAGACCGAGATCCAGCAGTGGAAGGGAAAACCTAGCTTGTTTCATAGCGTGCCCTCTATGTGAAGTATGTAACTGGGGGGTAGAGACCATGGCTGATGAGCGTGAGGTTGTGAGGAGATGATGTCCAACTGTGATATTTGTTAGAGAATGGTTATCGAGCACATGGGAAAGAGACCGTTGAGGGTATTGATGAGAGTGAGTGTCTCTAATTTTAGGGTTCCGCTCACCATGTCAGGGACATCTTGAAATTCAAATGACCTTCATTTGAATGCACCTCCTTTCCCAATTCTCTCCGTAAGAAATTGGTAGATTTCCACGGGGAACTGTCAGTGCCAGCCATTGATGCAGTAATTGAAAATTTGTACATGTATTCACTTAGTTATGATTTTACAAGGAGCGCATTATTTATAATATTGAAGCACATTTCCTCTGCTTTTTCTTTGAGAAAATCATACATTCTCTTCTAAAATGTCTAACAAAATATTAACTAACTAACTAACCAAGAAACATTTCAATTAACTAACTAAAATTACATTGACTGAAAAACATGAAGAAACAACTCATCAGTGATAACTCAAAGATGATGAACCATGGTGATCATACCGTGTTTTCATGTGATGATGATGCTCTATATCATGAAAATTGCATTGTGGCTTACACTCTCACATCCATCTCCATCATCATCATCGTCCCCTTCGCCTTTACCATATCAATACACACCATTAACGTGCCTTTCTGTTCATACACAAACATTCTTGAATTCAAAGATGATGAACCATGGTGCTGCTGCACTTCCATGTGATTAAATTATGAATGAATCATGGCTGACACTCTCACACCCTAGGCCATTACCTTTTGAATACACACCATTAACACCTCCCACGTGCCTCCCTGTTAATCCACGAACATTCTTCTATTCCCAACTCATCACTACTCTTCCTAATTTTGACTCTGACCCTGATAATCCTGACCTAATCTCCAAATTATTCCATAAAGATAATCGTCCAGAACAAGAACAAGATGTTTGTCTTTCTTCTACTACCACTAGCAAGGTGCTGGGACGACGTCAACGTATTCTACCAAAGCATCAACCCGTTGCAAAGAAACGACTAGTTAAGAGTGTGACAGTACCACCAACATTCCCATGGGTGACCTCCAAACATGCCACCGTGTACACACTCATCAATTGTTATCCGTATAGAAACTCAAGACTATCTCTAGAACTCTTCTGTAAGTTTCAACAAGGCATTCAAATTGATTTGGTTGAAAAGTTAAAGAATGTGACAAAGTTCATGGAGGAGAATATGCGCAAAATGCATGATCGTGCACCAGATCAATTGGTTGTTATTGTTGTTGAGCCAGATGATAGGGTGCTGCAAGATTGAGCATTTGAAGTATTTCTGCAAACATGCTGATATACACATATCAGGTGCCAAAGATCGATTTATATGTTTGGTTTATGCCAACAACTCCAACTAACCACACCGTTCCATGCATAGCAAATTCAACACTCTCTTCTACTACTCGTTTTACTCGTTTAGGGCATACCTTCTTATCTATGTTTTTTATAAATTATTTTCTTTGGTTTGATCTTGATCAGTGGTAGATTTTTCATCTATGAATGGAAGTTTTTTTTTTTATCTTAAAAAAACCGAAAACAATAAATAAATAAAATAAGGAAAATTCGTATTTACCCATCAACAAAATGTGGATAGAGTTACCTATGTTAAGTTGACACCAATCAAAATCATTAATTTTCCTTTCACTATCTATAACATAAACAGTGAAAGACAAATAAATGATTTCGATTGATGTCAACTAAATATAAGTAACTTTATCCAAATTTTTGTTAATGGATAATGTAGTTTTCATAAAAAAATAAATAAAATGATAGCATGATCTTTGCTTAGAAAACCAAGAAGGTAGCCTTGAAGTGCCTCCTCCATTCCCCTGATTGTCAATTTTTCTCTTATAATAATTATCAAATTTTACTTGCTCAAAAAAATTATCAAATTTTATACGTTCACTATTTAAATTTAAAATGACAGTTGGTTTTAAGAAGAAATCATAAAATTGATTTTTAAAAACCATGGCAACAAAAGCAGTTTCCTCATTACTAGTCCTTGGCCAACGCCGTCAAACAATAATGCTTATATATTGAATTGGCTTTATTCCAATAAGGAGGCAATGATGAAAATATAATTTATTTTCATCAATAACATCAAAAATATTCTGAGATTCTTTTACATTCTACTGTATGTGATTGTTTCTTAGCCTATTCCTTTGATGTCAAAACCAGCAGCCCCAATGCTCCTACTAGTACATACTGCAAGGAAACAATGACAAATTAACATTTTAAATGTTAGTTTTGATATAGAATTAGCCAGTATGCCTTAGCATATGTGAATTTGAGAACCAAAGAGAGAAAATAGTCCGAAGAGAGGAAGGAGAATGCGGTTGAAAAAGGAAAAATGCACACACCTCCTCTTAATTCTCTGTTTAAATGAAACAAACATCCCCTATAGTTTTTCACATAATAGAATTAGAAGGAATGTATGTGTAATTGAGAGAAGGTTAATGTCTTCAACAAGATACTAAAGAGGGGGTATGTGCAACTTTATCAATATAAATAAAACTACGTCTTTTTTTGTATAGAAAACAACATGATTTAGAACCAGCAATGATTGCCTTAAATAATTTAGATAGAAGAACAAACCTTGATAATAGGTTTTTCAGACATAATTATTGTAGCCCAACCAGCATAAGGTAAGAATCTGCATAAATATCAATGTAGTTGAACATCTTAGAAAAAATAAAATAAATTGTTCTGTAATTCAGAAACATATGATCACATCAGAAGCAAGAAGAAATGGATTTAGTAGTGAACTAATGTCAAGTAGAAAATTTATATGACATTCCAGATATTAACTAGCTCCTCATTCCTATACCTAGAAATTTGAATTAATTAAGTTTCTTCTCATTTTTCAATCGATATATATCTGTTGTAAAATAAGTTTTACTCTTTCCTTGATTTCTCTCCATAAGCAAACAACCATTTACATTGTGGAATAATGGATTTTGCACAAGGATAGCTAAATGGGAAGAATATGAAACATACATTGTAAGTAATGTTTCAAACCCAACAAAGTACAAACAGGACTAAATTTAACTAACTAACTACAAAAAGATTACTCTGATCAATTGGTTGAAACCCTACTTACTGGCAGATAATGCTAATCTCCAGAAAAAGGGAGGTGTGTGTAAGATAGAATCTACTTAACAGTTATAGACCTTCATCTGCTCAATAAAATGTTTATAGATATAGGTTCACAATATGAAAATAAAATATGGTTTATCGATAGAAGCAGCTCTCGTTACCGTACCAATGAGGTTGGCCAGCATCCCAACCATTGATTAAGAAGAGAAAACGAAAGAAAGAAAATTAATCAATCTCCAGGTATTCAGGAGACATGGAAATCTCCCGCCCTAATTTCATTTTCAATACCCAAGACAACATCCTCTACCTTTTAACGGATTCTCTTCTTAATAAACGATTCAACTAATGAGGGTTACATAACAAAAGTAACCATCTGTGTACCCAATAAATAAGTGATAGGTCAAGCTATGTGCTAATGTTCAGCATGAACACATGTAAATGATGATATTCCACAACAGAGAAAAACAATTACCCGACAGCTCTTCCCATAATATGCTTTTTCTGCAACCAATCCTGGTTATAATTGTACAAAACCCTGTCATCTGTAGGATTATTGTCTCCTGAAATACATAACCATGCATATAAGGAAATGAGTATGTTCGGTCATTGGATGTTAAGGAGGACTTATCAATGTAAAAAACAATAAATTTACAGCATGAAAACCAATTACAAACCAGAAACTTTAATAGTACTGAATGTAATGGTGACTATAAAATATAAGAAAAGAAAAAGCAAAATGGTAAGATATTGCAATAACCATCAGCTGACAATTGAAATATAATAGACATATTATAATTTGCACAAACATTGGTTATACCTTTAGTAAGGTAATAAGTATCTTCTGTATCTTGACCTTCGTGGACCTAAAATAAAATAACATCCACAAATTAGGTGATACGAAGACTGATCAAGCAACATTATACTTTGAAAGACAGATTCAGCCAGCAGATAAATATGTGGGGAAAGAAGTCAACTATGTCTACTAATTGAAAAATCTAGAAGTTCATGTAGTGAGCCTTTGGTTCTGCAATTATCAATCTGATTAAATGAGGAGTATATTTTGTTACCAAGTAAAACACGGAAACTTGTGAGATATTATGGTTAAACCATTACTCTCTATGTTCTGAAGATTATGAGTTCCATTTATTAAAGGCTTCAGCTTTACTGATTCAATGAACCATGGGGGAAAATGATCACCAACATATTGAGAATATTTAGAATTACCATTTGTGTGCATAACACCTCTTCGAAGATATATGACTTATCAGATAGTGTCAACATGTTAAAATAACTTGGAACAGAAAATATATGTCATACATACCTTAATTACACGGTGAACGATTGGAATATCACGTCCCTGTACAATGAGCGGATATTTATGAGCAAAATATATAGATGCAAGCACATCAAAGATAAATAAATCTACCAAAACCAATGCACACATTTCATAGACACATTGAATGGCCTTTTCTGGTTTATAAAAATAAAAATTATATAGTATATAAAGACATTCAAGACCAAACAACAATACATTATTATAGATCCCTCAATTCTTTGAGTGCAAGGGAGGGAGAAATAGGATCATAATTCAATAGATGATGGTTCCTCAGACTTACTAAAGATAAAGGGGGGAAATTACACCTATGCAGCTAAATATAAGGGAAAAGGTAAATCTTTTTTAAAAGTTTGCTTAGCAAAATGATTAAAATAGATACAGTTACATGTGATTCTAACACATGTCGCTATTATGTTTTATGTTGTCAATGTTGACAAGATTCACAGTATGAAACATTTTCCTTTAGCCAACCAAATCGAAAGCAAAGGTATTTCCAGGTAGTGGTTGTGTTTTAGGTTAAAAGATTAATGCTATCGGCAAAATCTTTTCACTTTTTTTCAACTTTTTCTTTACTATTGAGTGAAATATCACGCAAGCCTGAGTAAGACTCTAAACAACAAGTAGAGTGATTGTCTGCATTTATGAAAAGTAACAGAGAGCTACAATACTATGAAATTGGAAGTATAAGGGCCTAGTCATGTCACGAAAATTCTTGAAATGTATTAATTTACAACCTAAACTATTGTAAGCAATGTTGTCAAATAGCGGCAATAGTGACGCTATAGCACTATAGTGTAGAAAAAATTGAATAAATTGCTATTGTTCTGTGATACACTATTTGGTACAAATAGCTGCTACATCGGTACTATAACACTATGGCGTAGCAGAATTTGACAACATTGATTGTAGACAGCTGATCATCAGCTCTCAATTTCTTTTTAGAAATAGAGAAGACCCATACCCATAAACAACCCAGACCAGCATTCCATTAGTTAATATAACATGAGATTTCAACAAAAACAAGTGTTGTCAAAATGTATGTTGTGGCATTTATCTTATCATTATCTACATCTATGTAATAAAACGACCCCATATAATCATAAAAAATATTTCTAAGCAACTTAAAATTGTACAGAAAAAAAAAAATAACGGTAGATTCATCAATTAATGGAATAGCACATACATCTATATTGAAAACCACAATGTCTCCTGAACGAATTGGATCCTTGCTCATGGTCAAGAACAAAATGTCACCCTGTAAGACCAAATCAACCACAAGTTTTTATTAAACAAAAACCACAAAATAAAACCTAAATAAAATCTCAAAAATCAAAATAATAATATGCATATATATTATAATTTCATTTAATTTATTTATATGTTTCGGCTTGGGCCAAGCACAATCAACAAGAGACCAACAGGTCTTCCGCGAAGGTAGCAACCCACTACAGAGTATAGACTATGCTATGGACCTATGAAGCACGGACACAGACACATCGACACCAGTATTTTTTTTTTATAGAAAATGACATAATTCAATGTAATCACAAGTGTCAGTGTCACGTGCCGAACACCGGGACACGCCTTCAATCAGAAGTATTCGTGCAACAGAACTATGAACGTACCCTAGAGGCACACCTAAGCAAGTCCGAAGATACAATTAGGGCCGCGTGATCATGATCACATCATGACAGCTGTCCAATTAGGGTTTCTATTTGAAAACCCTAATTCTCCTCCTATAAAGGCTAACTCTGTTTCGAGTAAAGTACAAATTTTCTAAACCACAAAACCTCTGACTCGCGATCGTTCACTGATCGTCAGAGTGTTTGCAGGTACAACACCACTTTGTGGAGGGGCTGCCGTCCTCAGCCAATCTCCCATCTCTCAGGACTTCAATCAAAGTCCACTCTGAATCAATATAATAATATTTAAAAAATAATGCTTACTCTTTGAAAACCAGGTTCCATACTTCCAGAAAGAACGACAACAACCGGCGATTCAGTTCCAGTTATACACATTAACCCTTTCCATATTATTAATGCCGATGTTACAATCATCCCTGAAACAAATTAAATAAAAAAAAACAAAGATTAGCCACACACAGATACTTAATTAATTAAATAATTAACCGATATGAATTGAAGAAGACATGCCAAGAGTGATGACTTGGTGCAAAGCTTCTCTGAATTTAATTGACTTGACGGAGTCAACAGTGTCTGAAAGCCAACCCATTGCGGAATTGAAATCAAACGAGGTATAGTTTGAGAAATAATTGAAAAATCGACCAAAGTATTTTGATCAAGTTGAGATTCTGTATATTACTAATCCAATGTGCGATATCTAGGATATTAGTATTAATTTTGCAAAATATTTATAGGTGAGTTAGTTAAAGAGAGAGTGTTGTGGATCCCTGTTTTCGGGTTTGGGTCTCTTTTGGGATATTGTGTTTCAGATTCAGACCACATTCTTCTTGTTTTTCAAAACATACGTGGACCATCCAATGTTTATGCAACACGTGTCTATTTTCTTGAAAATCGATGCAATGAAAAACACAGTGATGTATCGAAAGAAAAAATAGAGGGAAAAAAGTTAGCTTTCTATCATTGCCCAATTAATGAAAAGGTTAAAAAAAAAACACTATTAAAAAATTCATGTGTTGTGTAATATTGTTTTTATTTTTATTAAATATTTGTTTGTTTTATATGAAAAAAATCTGTTCAATATATGAATCGTGATTGTTGCAGATTTTATATGTTTATATTTTAAAAATAAATATTAGCTTTCATTATGATAAAATTGATATAATAAAATTTTGAAAAATCATTAGTATTTTCAAAATGCAAAAATTAATGTAGTGTTTTTATTAAATATTTGTTTTTATTTTATATGCAAAAAAAACATTTAATATTTGTAGTGCGTTCGTTGTGGATTTTATGTGTTTATATATGGATAAGCAAATTTTACTATCCTAATGAGAAAGTTTATAAGATAATTTTTTTTAAAGGAATAAGTTAATGTAATATCATTAAATAATAAGTCATTGATACATGACAATACATCAATACATAGTTGAAAGCTAGCGTTCAACGGGATTGTATGTGTTAATTCATGAGTGACCCTATTTGCTTACCTTCGGTTAACTGCAACCACAGAGTTGTGAAAAGAATTGCTTAATACTTGCCTACAATGCTGAATAATGCCACCTAATGCAGCATTGTGAAGGCTTCCATCATTGAAAACGTTTACTACTGTTTTAGAATTAAGCGAGAAATTCATATCATCAAAATCCAATTCAGCAACCCACTCCAACGCTTGAGAAAGTCTCATTGCTTCGCCTAAATCAATCGAACATAATGGAGAGAATCATGTTGTTCTCGCAAGGACAACATGGTTATTTTTAAAATACCAACATTAATATAGTATCTTTATACATATTTGTTCATTTTAAATGCAAAAAAAAATATAAAAATTTTGCATCGCCCTCGTCGTCGATGTTTTGTGTTTATATCTACGAAAAAAATTGAAACAAGTGAGACATTGACATGATTTAAAACAGGATCAGTTGAAGTGGAAGCTTGAAAAAACAAATTTTCTCTTTGTAATAAGTATACAAGTTGATCAAATTTCTTACGAACTAGTTGTAAACCCGTCAGCATTACCAATAGTTGTAGTTGACTCATAAATTCACAAGAAGAGGCATTATCAGAAAAGTGTTGCTTAGTGACGTATTCTAACACATATTTGAAACCTTGCTAAGATTGTTGATAGACAAACATGAAGCAACTCTAATTCTATCAAATTTGGAAAATCTCTATCTGAGATCTTTCCAAACATCAACTGCATAATCAATAAAAAATTATTTGTGAAATAGGTTCTAAAAGTTAGTTAATCAGTCATGAATGAATGAGGTAATTACACCTTTCTCATACAACTCTATTCAAAATCAAGTGCGGTCTTGAATTATAATTGATCCATTGATAAAAGCAAGCTTGTTCTTGGGACCAAAATCGTTTGCATTGAACGACTCCATACAAGATAATCAATTCCATTAAGCTTAGAAGCGACAACAACAAAATTCCGTCCTTCACTTAGATGCACATAAAAGATCGAATTAGTATCTTGCTATGAAGATTGAATAATATGAACTATAACTTGATGTGGAGTCATTGTGGTGAATGTAGAATCAAAATATGGAGAAAATGTGATATTGAGGAAGAATCTTAATCAAGATGTAGGGAAACAATACAAAAAAAAAACTTAAGGAAATCACGTAGAAGTTAACAAAAAACAAAGATCGAGCACAATGATCTTCCGGAAAAGTGAAGATTGAACAACTTCATAAAGAAAATTGAAAAAAAAAGAAAAGCGAGTCACTATAAGAAAGGGAAAAAATCATTTTGATGCTAACATAACTAACACTAACTAGTAACTTTTTTTACCTATTAAACCTTCTTCATGATACTGTTGAGGCAAAATCCCAAATTAATTTTAAAGATAATAAACTTTAATGATTAAGGATTAAATGGACTTTGATTAATTCTTTGGTATTTAACTTGT